>Ga0209083_1001170_pt1 | contig 31466 bp, 19 predicted proteins | sample AM7aDNAmetaG_FD_184132 | JGI IMG/M metagenome (GOLD analysis project Ga0209083, IMG submission 184132) | Freshwater microbial communities from Finland to study Microbial Dark Matter (Phase II) - AM7a DNA metaG (SPAdes) (version 3) | ecosystem: Environmental > Aquatic > Freshwater > Lake ... | reverse complement strand
GGAACCAACGAACACAACCTTGACAGATGGTTGCCACTTTTATATGAACAGAATCGTCAGCGTCGCTGCGCTCCGATGAGTGGCAACCTTGAACCGGAATCAGTGGCAACCTTCACCGAAATACGCAGTGTCATAGAACGCGCCAGAATCGTAAAAATCTGTGTCGTAATCGGACATCGGTTCAGTCCTGGCCGATTTGCCAGTTTCCTTTCGCGACAGCGCTAAACGGGAGCCGATTACCACTCCAAAGCATCTTGACGGTGCTAAACGGGAGCCGATTACCGCCCCAAAGCATCTTGCCGGTGCTAAACGGGAGCCGTTTACCACCCCAAAGCATCCGAGCTGGGGAAAAACTGCAAGATTGCTCAGGAGACCGCAGATTTAAGGTTTGGCTGGATGCTGGTTTCATGCACTGGCATATAACCACATCCCCGCCGGGATCGTATGTCCGATTGATCCGACACTACCGGTTACGCATCTTCCAAGGGTCCGAGGAACTGGTGGAGCGTCAGCCCCAAGGCATGGGCCAACTTTGAAGTGAAGAACAACGTGGGAACGGATTTGCCGTGTTCGATGTCCCCGATCATGTCCCGTGAGACACCGGCAATGCTGGCCAGCGCACACGGAGTCAGCCCCAACGCCAACCGCAATTCCCGCAGCCGGTGCGGCAATCGGGCCATGATCCGCTCGGCGTATTCGTAAGCTTCACGGCGAGACGGGGGTGGTGGCAGGGCCAGGATCGCAAATATTTTGTGTTTCATATCCGCGCAGATTATCTGGCGAGGTCAGACATTTGCGGTCCGACCCAAAACAATTCTGCATTATCGGCACTGCTCGCGCCGTCGGCTTTGAACGCGTAATCTCACATCCCCACACACCGTAGCAACAGGTTGCCGGGGAAGTGCCGAAGCGTGGGAGTGCGCAAAAGCCTATACGACTCCTGGCCACGCTATCTCCATGTCACTTATGTCGACTTCGGTGTCGGCGGTAGAACTTTGTCGAAAGCTGGGAACTTCGCTTTGAGCCGTTCCACAGTTGAGCGCCATTTCGGGGCAGTCGGCTTGCACACGGAGTTCTGGTTGCCGAAAAGCCCAATCTCCTGAATAGCTTTTTCGAGAGGAACGGTTTGAAGCCATTGCACGGGAACAAAATATTCGCAACGCTCTGGGTCGTTAATGAACTCGCTGTGGTAGGTTCCACCCTTCGCGGCTTCGAGGATAGGGATTTCACCACCCGGTGTTAGCACTTTGAAGGTCGCAGCTGGCTGAGCGTTCCCGGTAACACGCCCGACGCCAACGTAGCCATATCCAGGTGCATTCACCCACACCCGGTCGCCGGGTTTCAGGAGTTGCAGGGTTCGGCTGAACCAAGCGCCATTGCCAGCACAGATAAAGCCGTAGCGTACCGCATCCGCCCAATCCCGCGCTTCGCTGTGGCCGTAGGAACAGTAGAACTCCCCATTCCAAGGTTCTTTGGGCCCGTCTGGTGCCATTGAGCCGATAACCTGTGTGCGCACCGGGTCCAGCAGCCATGTGCGGCTGAGGAATTGCTCGGTACCATGGGCAAAAACCTGAAAACAAAGCACATTGATTGGGATACCCGATCGCTAAGATAAGCGACAATGCGCTCGGTACTGTTGTCGAGAGAGGCCGCGACGATGATGATCTGATGACTTTCGTTCAGTGTCTCCTCGTCGAGTTCCTGCCCGAATCGCTGGCGGAAATCGCCAGCTAGGCTCCGGCCCGGAGCGAATCGACTGTAAATGGCGGCGATATCCTCGGGTTGAAGCGCTTCCACCCAAGCTGCGTAGTCGAGCGACTGCGCCACGACATCCCTTGGTGTGCGTTCACGCTTAAGTTCGATCAACACGAGCGAACCGTCGGGGGCGATTGCTAGCAGGTCGATGCGCCCACCGGAGCCAGTGTTTTCCTGTCGGCCGATCAACATCCATTCGTCGGAAAGCATTTGTGGAGCGGCAACGATCATGTTTTCGAGATACTGCTCCTTCGGAAGCGAAGATTCGGCCAGTGGTTGCGGTTGCGCGGCGATTTTCCAAATGGCGGTGCGGATTGGCATGTGATGTCCTTTTATCAGTTGGCGAGTGTGGCTTATCGATTTTTTGGCGTCTTTGCCATAGCTTTAAGCTTGGCCGTGGCCTTATGGAAAAATTGCGGGTCTTTTTGATTCTGCTGAATTAACCAGTCAATAAAGGCCGGGCTATATTGACCCGGTGACCCCTTGACCGTGCCTTGATAGAAAAACTCAGATCGTTGCCTGATGCCATATACCTTGTTGACACATTGCATGTCGTGCGGGTTGATAGACAGACCCGTCACCGCCGCCTTCAACTTCTGGATCACCTCTTTCTGGCGGTGTGGGTGTGACTTGCTGGGATCCTTCGCTACCTCAATGATCTTGACCGTGCTGTCGCCGGCTGAGCCTTGGGAGAGGACAATGTCGGCATCGTCGGCCTTCTTGGTCAGAGCAAGACGATATTCAATTCCGACAGAAAATTGGACAGGTCGTTGGAGTTGATCAAACTCATTCTTGATCCGGGCACAGTAGCGCGCCAGGTAATCGGCGGCGTCCCGTCCGAGCTCGCGACGAAGATGTTTGCCATTTATATCGCCTCGATCCGGGGCTAGGTCATAGACAATGCTCATCATTCCAACATGGACCCTGTCTGAAAGGGATATGCCGAACCAGCTGTTGAGACGCCGATGATAATTGATTACGCAGGCTTGGAACAGGCCCAGCACATCGGTTGGCACCCCACTAAGCACCAGATGGACGGCCTCATCGCGAAGGTCAGCGATACATTCGATATTCCGTCGTTCCGGATTAGTCGCGTCCGGAATAATGCGCTCCAAGCATTCGCGCAGGGATACAGTTTCCCGTCGTTCGTTGCGCTTCTTCTTACCACGATAAATGACGTCGCGATCATTGCCGGCATCATCAAGAATTTTGGCCTTGAGCAGTAATTCCCACGCGTTGCAGATCAGGTAGCAAAAGGTTTCAACACGATACTGAATGGAGAGGCGATTGATCGTCTCCAAGGCCAAGATATATCCCTCAATACTCTTGTTTACCAAACGCCCCTTGAGACCGGGATTACCTCGATGCCCCTTCATGACTCAATCTCCGGCTAATTTAGGCGTTTCATCTTCACCCCAGATGCGGGCGAGCGTGGCTTGGATCTTTTTCTCGAAGCGGGTAATCAGGTCGCGGTTGCCGGCCACCATTGCCTGCTCCGCTTCAATCTCCACCACGATCGCTTGCTGCGTCGCCAGCGGCGGAAGCGGGATTTTCTGCTCACGAACAAACGAGAGATTTGCCATGCGAAACTTACCTTCACCCAGCTTCATGAATTTAGGATAAAGCTGCTGTGCTGCATGAAAGAGATAGACCGGTTCCAGCACCTTTCGCGATTTTGGGTAAACACCGGCGATGTTCTGATTTGTGGTGGATTCAAATTTTAGAAGGCCGGTCTTACCAATTGTAGCTCCGACCAATGCGATCAACGTTGTGTCTTTGGGAAAAAGTTTTGCTGCTGAGTTACTCAGTCCTGCTTCGGTAACGAACTCCTCAGCTTTCGTCACCTCACAATCTTTACAAACGGTTGAACCCACCCAGGGGATTGTCCCGTTCCAATACGAATTTTCCGAACGGCTCGGTGTCCCTCCTGAGCGCACTTCGCAAACCTCCCCCAACTCCACCATTGGCCAATCGGGGTGGATGGGGATGTGGGGGCGGTAGTGGTCGAGGACGGCGCGGGCGCCGTTGATGACTTTCTGGTAGCCCTCGATCTCCGCCACAATCTCCTGCTGCACCTCCAGCGGCGGCAATGGGATTTTGATGTCCTCAAGGTTCTTTCGACTAATTCTACTTCGGCTTGCGCCGGTGAGAAAAGCATCGAGTTGCCGATAATAAGCATCCGCTCGCGTGTAGTACGGAAATAGCGCGGTAATGAAACGGCATGGATCGAACCTTATGATTGAACAATCAACCGCAGTAATCGCTCGTCCGCGCAGTGCTGGAAGAATGCACGCACGGCCAACTGGGTCGGGGAGACGCGAAACTAAAATGTCTCCCTCAAATACCTCAGTGCATTGGAGTCGGGTAAAGGTTTCTTCGCTAATGAATCGAGACTTGCCCCCCTTATCGAGATACTCGCCGATTCCTACGTTGCCGGTTTGAATGAGGCGAATTCCTTCGGGTGATTGGTCTTTGCTTTCAATCCAGTCACCGTCGGTGATCAGAGCGCAAACGTCTGCCAATCGGACTCGTGGAAATGTCGTGATTTTCTCAACACTCTCCCGGTACCGCTCGCCACTGAGGTTGTAGTCGCCATTGGCAGCGATTTTTTCTTTCGGCACGATCTGGGCCGTGGTGAGTGCTGAGAAAATGTCTGACGACTCAGGTGAATTCGACGGATCCTTTCGATGTGCGGACGGAGCGCGGGAACCAGAGCGCAGGGCTTGGAGGTAAGCGGCGAGTTCGGCTTGGACTTGCGGGAGATCGTTTTTCTCGATGGCACGGCGCTGGGCGCCGAGGCCAAAGCCGTCGTTCTCCACTTTGAAGAATGCGATGGTGTCGGCTTTCTTGGCGAGGGATTTGTCCAGTATGAGGATGCTGGTCTTCACACCGGAATAGGGATTGAAACAGCCTGCTGGGAGTGAGACCACGGCGACGAGGGAATTTTCTACGAGCATCTTCCGCAGTTCTTTGTAGGCGGTCTGGCTCTGAAAGATAATCCCCTCGGGAACGATGATGGCGGCCCGGCCGGTCGGCGTGAGATGCTCGGCCATGTAATCCACGAAAAGCACTTCGCTCCGCTTGGCTTGGATCGAAAACCGTTTGTGAGGCTTGATGCCGCCCTTCGGGGACATGAAAGGCGGGTTGGCAAGGATGACATCAGCGAATTCGTTCCAGCGTTCCTCGGAGGTCAGGGTGTCGTATTCGTAAATGTGCGGATCGGTAAAGCCGTGTAGGTAGAGGTTCACCAAGGAGAGGCGCACCATATCCGGCGAGATATCGTAGCCCGTGAAGTTTTTGGCGAGCCGGCCCTTTTCGTCAGGCGTGAGAGGTTTCCGGGACAGATCTGACGGATCGGCTGGATTGGAGGGATCATGCCGGCGCATGATGTGTTTGTAGGCAGAGATGAGAAAGCCGGCGGTGCCGCAGGCGGGATCGAGGATGGTCTCGTTTTTCTTCGGAGCGAGGACGGCGACCATAAAATCAATGATGTGGCGCGGGGTGCGGAACTGGCCGGCATCGCCCTGCGAGCCGAGGACGCTGAGCAAATACTCAAAGGCATCGCCAAGGCGTTCGCTGTGGTCGTAGTTGAATTCGTCAATGATCTTGAGAAACGCCTTGAGCGTCTCGGGGTCGCGGTACGGGAGATAGGCGTTTTTGAAGATATCGCGAAAGAGCTGCGGGATCCCGGGGTTTTCGGGCATCTTGGCAATGCCTTCGCCGTAGAGGCTGAGCATCTCGTGGCCGCCGAGCGATGGGGCCATGAGCTTGGCCCAGCCGTACCGGGAGAATTCCTTGGTGAAAAACTTCCGTTTGCCGCCGAGTTCCTCGGACTCGGCGTCCATATCATCCATAAACTTATAGATGAGGGCGATGGTGATCTGCTCGACCTGTGATTTGGGGTCGGGGACCTTGCCAACGAGAATATCGCGGGCGGTGTCGATGCGGTGTTTGGTATCAGTATCGAGCATGGTAAATAATTGGGAGCGCCGGATTCGTCAGTTCGGTTGGGTGCCTTTGCAAGCCGGGTATTTGGTGCAGCCCCAGAATTGCTGGCCAGCGTTCGTGCCGGTCTTGGCGGTGCGGAGGGCCATCTGGGCACCGCACTGCGGACACTTGGGGATGGGATCAGACGGATTGGCCGGATTAGGCTGATCTTGCTTGCGCCGGTGGACCAGGCGGGCGGTGGCGAGCTGTTCGCTGTAGCCGCCGCCCTCGACGAAGCCCTTCTCGAGCGCGGCGATCTGGTGGTCGAGGAGAAAATTGGCCTGGTGGACCAGGCAAATGAGGGCATTGGCGCGGATGGCAGGATCCCCGTGATCCAGCCAGCGCGCGTAGCAGGCGGAGCGTTCGTGATCGGAGAGATCGGTCAGATTGGACTGATCCGCCTGATCCTGCCGGTACTCCTGCGGCACACGGCGGACGGCCATGGCCTCCGGGCAGTCCGGGGCCCAGGCCGGGAGGTGCCGTTGGCGGAGGAAATCTTCGTAGTCGAGGAGCAATTCCTCAAGGCTGGCACGGGCGACGTTGACGAGGCGCAGCTCGGTTTGCGAGGAAGTGGCGGCGGCACGGCTGCCCTCCGCGATGTTCTGGCGGCCGGAGCGCGCAGCCTGCACCATCTGGTCCACCGTGCGGGACCGGGGATCGAGAAACTTTTCACAGAACCAGACGGTCGCGTCGTAAATGAGTGTGGCGGTTTGGAAACTGGCGGTCTCACGATAGCCGCCGCTGGGTCGGAGCTTTTTCATGCGGCAAATTGGGTCAGCGAAACGTAGTCTTTGATGTAATCGGGAATGAGGGCCCGGTATTTCGCCGGGACAGCTTTGAAGTCCTGGGTGGAGAAGACAGGATTGGTGGCGAGGTCGGCGAATTCTTTATTGTCGATGATCTGGCGGATGCGCCCATCGGTGACATAGGCCTTGAAGTAATTCTTGATGGCCGGGATGGCTTCGGCTTCCGCCGGTTTGTAGTCGGCCACAAACTTGAAGAACTCTTCCTCCAGCAGTTCGTCCTTGGATTTGAAGCGCGGGATGAGGCCAAAGATTTTCTCCAGAATCTCCCGAAGCGTGAGGCGGCGATCCACCGCGGCCGCGCGCCGGAGCTTGTCGAGCGTGTAGAACTCAGCCGGCTTGTCGAAAACTTCCTTGTTCACGTAATCAATGACGCGATCCCACTGGCCGGCTTCGACACTGGCGGCGATGAAGTCGTTGCCGCGCACTGCCGTCTCGAACCGCTGGTAGAACATCCGGTCAATCTTCATGCCGTCAAAGCCGATGGCGGCCTCTTTGATCGTGGAAATAATATCTTCGCCGAGGTGTTCGTAAGTGCCGCCGGTAACCACCGGCTTGGTGTCGGCACCCTTGTCCCCTTTCCCTTTGGGCTTGGGGAGATTGATCACCTGGTCGTAGTTGTATTCTTCCTCGAAGTATTCGCAGTTGGCGAAAAAGTCGAAGAGTTTGAACGCTGTCTTCTTCGGAGCTTTGATGCTTTCCTTGAGGGTCTCGTCAAAGAGGAGTTCGCGGAAGTCGTGCTTCCGGGTGCCGCGCCCTTTGATCTGGATAAAGTCGGTGGGCGAAAAGATCGGGCGGAACAGGCCGAGGTTCAAGATGTCCGGGCAATCGTAGCCGGTGGTCATCATGCCGACGGTGACACAGACGCGGGCTTTGCTGGTTTTGTAGGTGGGGATGAAATTGGCGGAGCCGAGGAGGTTGTTATTGGTGAAGTTGATGGTGTACTGCTGGGCTCCGTCCACATTGGAAGTGACCTGGACGGCGAAATCGGACTGGTACTTGCCGGGAAACATCTTGTCTGCCATCTCGTTGAGAATCTGCGCCAGTTTCGCCGCATGATTCTGGCTGACGGCGAAGACGATGGATTTGCCGATTTCCCCGCTGATGGGATCACGTAGTGCATTTTCGAGGAAAGTTTTGCAGAAGAGCTGGTTCGTGGCCTTGGAAAAGAAGCGCTTTTCAAATTCGCTCTGCTTGTAGGCTTGCTCCTGGTCATCGCCGCCGTCGTCCTTGAACTCGACGACAAACCCCTCCTCCGATAGGAGCTGGGTGGTCACTTCGCTGCGGGCATCCACGACTGTTGGGTTGATGAGAAAGCCATCCTTCACGCCATCGAGGAGGGAGTAGCGATAGGTCGGCTGGCCGTCATCACAGCCGAAAGTCCGGTAGGTATCGAGCAGCAGGCGGCGCTCGAACTCCCGCGGGTCCTTGGTCGGGGGCTTATCCTTGTCGAATTTCTTGAGGTAATCGCGGGGCGTGGCGGTGAGACCGAGTTTGTAGCCAATGAAATAATCGAACACTGCGCGGGCGTTGCCGCCGATGGACCGGTGCGCTTCATCCGAGATCACCAGGTCGAAGTCGGTTGGCGAAAAAAGCTGCTGATACTTGTTGTTGAATAGGAGCGACTGGACGGTGGTGACAACGATCTCGGCTTTCCGCCAGTCGTCGCGATTCTCTTTGTAGATGACGCTCTTGTAGTCGTTGGTGAGAACCTTCCGGAAAGCTTTCAGTGCCTGGTCTTCCAGTTCGAGCCGGTCCACGAGAAAGAGGACCCGGCGGGCGTTCGCGGTGCGGAGGAAAAGTTTGATGATGGCAGCGGCTACCAGTGTCTTGCCGGTGCCGGTGGCCATTTCGAGGAGGAACCGGTCCTGTTTCTTGGCGATAGCCTGCTGCACCGCGACGATGGCTTTTTTCTGGTAGGGACGGAGAAAGCGGAGGCCGTTGACATCAATGAACCGGGGGCGCTCGTTTTCATTTTTCCAAGCGGCTTCCGCAGCGTAGCCGGGGCGCTGGGTGAGCACCACATAGTCATCGGCAACGACTTCATCGATGAGGCGTTTGGGGTCCGGCGTGGTCTTCTGGTAACCGGTAATGGAGCCGGGCGTCGGAAACGCCGTGATGACGTAGGGATTGCCACGTTCGAGATCCCAGAAATAATGCAGGTTGCCGTTGGAGAGGATCACGAACCGGCAGTTCTGGGATTTGGCGTATTTGCGTGCCTGTTCCTTGCCTACCAGCGGGCTTTTGTCCTCGGCCTTGGCTTCGAGGACGATGAAGGGAAAACCTTTTTCATTGAGCAACAGGAAATCAATAAAGCCTTTGGTGACTTTCTCGAAGTTCTCACCCAGCGCGTCGAGGTCCTGGGTTTTAAGTGTAACGCTGGGTTCGAGCTGGATGTTCGCGGGATTTTTCCCATCCGCAAAAAAGCGCCACCCGGCGCTTTCGAGCAACTTGTTGATCTTGATGCGAGCGGCGGCTTCTTTCATCCGGCAACCTTAGTGTGCTCCACCGTCGGCGCGGCTCTCCGTATAGTCGAGTTCGGACGTGCCGCCCGCCTCGTCGTCGATATTGTTGAAAGCCTGTTCAAACATGATGTCTTCCCCGGAGCGCACTCTAGCCGGTCCCCCCGTCCTCCGGCAAGCGCGGCATCAAGCGAGTTTTGCGAAAAGTCCTGAGTCCTGGGTCAGGCCTGTGGCGAGATGCTTCCCTTCGACAATGCTCAGGGCAGGCGACCACCCTTCGGTCGAACGCAGGGCTGACGGCTCACCAGCATGACAAATTGGCGGTGACCCGGTAACCCTCTTCTTGGCATCTTGGCGTCTTGGCGGTTAGGATTGCTACATCGGGAAGACCAGCGGCTGGCCGTGCATCGGCTGGTCCAATGGAATTTCAAAACAGACAAACACGCCCCACCCCCGACCGCCGTCGCGGTCGAGAGCGATCCCGAGCTCATGTTCGCCCGCGGCCAGTGCGATTCGGACTTGCGTGCGATCCCGGGGCGCTGGATTGCAAGTGCCGGGCGCGACCGCAACGGGTCGCCCATCCACGAATACACGCGCGCCGCCGTCGTGGCCGACGTGCAAAATCCATTCGCCGTCCGCAGCGACATGAAGTTTACGCGCCAACAGGACGTAGCCATCGGAACCGCGGAGTGCATGGATATCAACAAAGTCTTGCCCGGCGGGGACCGGCGTCCAGCCGGCGTCCTCCGCCAGACTAAGGGCCGGCACTGCCGCAATGTCGCGCGCCGGCTGTAGCTGCGAGATGTTCCAACCCGTTGCGAACCAGGCCGAGGCGCGGGACGACCGGGGCCAGTCAATTCGGAGTTGAGCCGGTTGGAGCTGGCTGTCAGGCGAATGAATCTGGACCGTCAGCACAGTGGACCAATTGCTCACTGCGGCTGGGGCGGACGCGACCGGGCCGTTGAATTCGTAGCGGCGGGTTTCCCCGGGCGCAAGGCGATAGCTCAGGCGCGTTTCGCCCGGCAATCGAACATTGGCGACATCGGAGCCTTGCGCGACGACCGTGCCGAACGCCGCGGTGACGCCGTCGTTGCGCAAGCGCAACCGCAGGGGAACCGGTTCGCCCTCCGTCGGCGCTGCCCGCAGTTCCAGAGCCGCCCGGATCCGCGGCGGAACGACCGGACGGTAACGATCCACAACCAAGCCGATTTCATCCAGGGGAATCGGCTGGAATCCCAACGCCAACGCCGGCGAATCCGGACGAAGACTGAAGATGCCAAACGCCGCGTCGCTAAAACCAGGATCACTGCCGACCAGATTGTTTCGTTCCGTGATGCCGGTGGAGTCCTTGCACTCCGCAAGCCATTCGCTGCAATGCCAGCAGAGATTGCGTTCGACGCGGTTGTTCAGGGCGGGCACGCCCTTGCCGTCGGCGAGATACGGGACCACGGCGACGATCTCCGGATAGCGCGTGCTGTACGGCGGTTGATCAGGGCGCATCGCTTCGAGTCGCTGCTTCATGGTTTTGTTAACCATCTCCTGCCAGACGGCACTCGGGTCAACGCCGCGTGCGTCGGGGCTGATCGCCGGTTTACAATTTACAAAGATATTGTTTGCCACGACGAAATCACACCCACCGCCGAGCATGATTCCATACTGGCAGTTCCAGAGTATGTTCTCCGAGATGTTCGTGCCACTGACGCAGTCGTCCATATAAATGCCGATGCTGCCCATCCCGACGCCGCCCATGTGATGAATGAAATTGTAGCGGATGACATTGCCGCGGAAAGTATAGTCACGACCGGTATAGATGGCGCCGGCATCGCCGGTTTCAAGACAGACCCGGTAGATCTCGTTGTTCTCGATCAGGAAATCATTTCCCCAGAAAAGAATGGCATTGTGGGGTGCGTCGTGGATCCGGTTGTGCGCGATGCGGATGCCCACTCCAGCGAGATTAACCCCGCCGACGTAGCAGCGGCTCCACCGGGCGAAATGATGGATGTGGTTGTTGAGGACGGCGTGATGACACGGCGTGAGAGTGGCGCGATCTCCGCCGTTCACGTCGATGCCACCGTCGCCGGTTCCGTAGATCTCACAACCGGCGACGGTATGCTGGGTGCCGCCGGCAATCTGCACCGCCCACGTGCCAAAGTTGCGAATCGTACACCCGGCAATGACCACCCCGGTGCCGCCGGCGATGCGATTGGAGCAGCTGGCTGACACCGGCGGGTTCCCGGGAATGACCGCGCCGCCAACGTCATCGATGCGAATGCCGCAGCCACGACCGGCTTCCAGTGTGAAGCCCTGGAATTCCAGATGACAGACATCCTGGAACACGACCAGTGGCTCACGCAGCACAGAAACCAGAATATCCGCGTCAGCCAGCGGCGTCGGCGGCCAGAAGTAGAGGATGCCGCGCTCGCGATCCACGTAGTACTCGCCAGGCTGGTCAAGTTCTTCGAGAATATTTAGAAAATAAAACCGCTGGCGTTTGGTAAAAGAATAATTGCCGTGCGGCGGAGCGGTCTCCACCGTCCGTGCCACGGGATCGAGGCGGCGGACGCGTTCATAGGAATTGGCCCAGTCATAACCCCAGTAGCCATGGACCCAGATGTTGTCGCTCGGTGCCCAATGCCGGGGCCGATCACCCTCATACGTGAATGCGCCAGTCAGGTCACCCGCCGATTCGACGCCCCATTCGTTCTTGATGGGCGTGGTGAAGCCAGTAATGGTGGCGAACTGTCCGGCATCGGGCCATTGCGCCACGGTCATCGGCTGATCATTAAAGAATAGTTCGAGATGGGCCGGTGCGGTCGGGCGATTAAATCCGCGCGATGTCAACCCGCCGTAGTCGGTGACTCCCTGGGAGCGCAAATCGATCTGCACAACATGTTCACGCGCCGTTGCGGTTAACCGGGCTCGCACATCAGGCTCGGTGACCGGCTGGAACGCACTCGGGTCCAACCGCGCGCCACCCTGCAGGCGAACGGTTGCACCCGCGACGGCCCGATACACAATTGGCGATTGCGCACTCCCAGAGTCTTCCTTCCCGAAGACCAGGCTCTCAGTCAGCCGGTATTCTCCGCCTTGGACCCAGACAACGACACCGCCCGGCGGTAGTCCGCGCTCCTGCCGCTGGGCGCGGATCGCATCGCGAGCAGCGGCCAAAGTCGGATATGGATGCGCCGCGGAGCCATCGGCCTTGCCCTGGGCCGTCGCGGATACATGGATGTGAACTGGCTGCGGCATCGGCTGGCTGGGCAGGCTACTCATGACGTTAAGGATGCCTTTGCCGGAGTCTGGATTGTCACCTGCATATAATTAGCGGAGCCCTCAAATGGATTGAACGCGCCGGCTAAATGCGTCCGGCAAGGCTGGGTGTGGCCGATCCGGGTGGCGTTGACCACCAAATCCAAGGCCAACTTGTCGGCGAACGGATCGAGGCCGATCTCTTTGAGCGGCACAGAGACGGCCAGCATCCAGCCGCCAGCCGCTGTTGTGCCAATCACTTGCAATCCCCGCACCGCAACCAGCCCGGCACGGCTCACCAGTCGGGCCTTGGGCGGTTCCTTCTTGAAGGCCGGTGCGACAACCAATTGAAGTTGCGGCGCACCAATCTGGGGTGCGACGAATAGTTCAATGCTCGATCCATCCCAAAGATTCACGCCGCGCCCCGGCCGCGCGTCAATCGTATCAACCCGCAGCAGCAGACGGTCGCCGGCAATGGCCAGATTCGCGCTGGCCGGAACCGGCCGGTCATTGCCGTCCAATGGCTGAGCCGGCAACAGTCTGAGGGTATTAGCCAAATTGTTGAGTGCCGGAGCGGTTGGCAGGCGTGGAATTTTCAGTGTTCGTAAAACCGTGAAATACAGACAGGTGGTAACCAGTCCGTTGCCCTCGGCGACAGCCTCAATGCGGAAATCTTTGGCTTTGCCAGTTGCCAGAACAGTGGTGTCCAGCGCCAGGCGCGCGCCGGGATTGAGGTCGACCGCCAGTTCCTTGGAGCCGGTCAGCCGGGCGGCAGTGGCCGGAATCACGTGGAGCCGGTACCGGCCGCGGGCCGGCGCGTCCCCGCGATTCTCCAAAGTTAAGGAGACTGCCTGCGGCATTCCCGGCACGACTGCCGTCGTGGATGGCAGTTTGCTCCAGGGGTGTTGGGCGACGTCGGCCTGTGGCCATTCGGCCGGCCACGGCCAAAAACATGGTTCGACGATGGCCCGACGAACCTCCGGTTCAGGCGGAACATCGTCAATGCTCTGCGGTAGGCCGACAGTAAATCGCGGCCCCGCTTGGGCCATAACCCGCGCCACTTGTTTCGGATCGATGCCCGCCGCCTTGAACGCAACGGGATTCGCCGGCACGGCGCAGCCGCTGCCGGCGTCGAGCAACACGGCTTCGGCAAAACAGGATTTGCCATCGCGCCCACCGGCCTGCCACTGCTCCCAACTCTGTCCGTCAAACAGCGCAGGACGGCCAGGATCGCCGGCATAAACGTTGTGGTCAATGTCGGCATGAGCCCACCCCTGCCCTTGAAAGAGCGAACCGTTGCCGGCGCCCTGGACAAGGTTACCGGTAAAGGTCAGCGCGCGCAGCATTTCGTGGCGAGAAATTTGGATCTGATTCTCCACCGCATCGACAAAAACATTGTGGCGCACCAGATTGTCGCGGCCATAGTGCTGATGGAACCCGCCGCACTTGGTGCCGCAGACAACGTTGTCCTCGATCCGCATCCAACTGCTGCCTTCGTCGGGATAAATCCCCCAACCGCCGTACCCGTAGCTGTGCACATCGCTGATATAATTCCGGCCGATGGTACTGCCGGCTTGCCGGCCCAGGGTGTAGATCGCTCCCATATCGCTGAGCACGCCGTGGCCAATGCTATGGATGCGATTGCCTTCAATGCGGTTGTCATAGGTGAACGCCGGCGCGTAGCCCCAGGTCCATCCGCAGGAGATGCCGCTGTAATTAAAGTTCCAAATGTGATTGTGCACAATCCGGTTACCGGAGGCATCGCCAACCCAGACGCCAATGGCAGAGTGGAAAATCAAGCCGCCGTCATGGATCGAGCAATCACTCACCGTGGTCGCCGAAGATGTGGCGCGATCGCGCCCGGCGAGCAATCCACCCGCCTCTTCGCGACAGGGGCCCCAACCGAGTGCCGCGGCGTCCATCCCGCGGAATGCCCCATGGCTACCCGCGACCCACATTTTTGGTAGACCGCCTTCGTGGCCGATTTTGACACCCCCTCCACCAAGATCGTGCAGGGCGCAGGCAACGATCCGGTTCCGGTGGCAGCCGCGCAACACTTCCACCGCCCAGCCGGCTACCTGACTGACCCGACATCCATAGAGCGCACAGTCTTCGGCCCCCACGAACCGCACCGCGGCGGGAATTTGGAAAGCGGCTTGGAGGGCCCCGGGATTCTCACGCGGCAATTCCCAATCGGCGTGACGCAGGTCAAGAAATTCAAACCGGAGGTGCTGCACCCGACGCGTGGCATCCAAGGCATTTCCCTGAATCGAAAGGAGCAAATCAAGCGCCGGAGCTTCCACCTGCGTCGCGACTCGGTCCTCGCCCGGCAGCGGAATGTAGGAGAGCGTGCCGGTTGGACGATCGAGATACCAATCGCCGGGATCGGTGCAGGCTTCGGCCACATGATCGAGGCGGAAGCGGGTATGCCGGCCGGTCTCATCGCGCGAAAAGCGGCTGTAGCCCTTGGTCGAAAAATGGAGGGTGTGAGTTTTCTCATTAATGGCGGCAATCCGCAAATGACTGTCATACCAATGGTCGGGAACCACGACTTCAATCTCGGCGGGATTCCGAAAAGCGCGGATTTCGCCGGGGACATACTGGGCGCTCATTGCGCCATGGAACATTTGGCCCACGTCGAGCTTCGCCTCCGCCGCCGGCACGCCGGTAAAACGGAAGAAACCGCTCTTGGGCAGGCGCGCCCGCAAGCGGCGCCGACCGTTGACAAAGAGCTGGGTAAACCACCAACGGCCAGCCGCCACCTCCGGCAACACCGCCTGCCAGCAGGGCCGGCCATTGATCTGGCCTTCGCTCCAACCGGTAATCACTCGCGCGCCGCTCAGAAGTGGCCGACCGCCATGGCCGGCCCACGTGACCGGGCAGCGGGCAGTGCCGCCATCTTCTGGAGTGAAGACCAGTGGCGCAGTGAGACGATAGACGCCGGGCGCAACAAGAACACGAACCGGCGATTTGATTTTGCCCCGGCGCTTGAGCTTGCGCAGGGCGTCGCGAGCAGCGGTCAATGTTGAGTAGGGTCGAGCCGCGGTGCCATCGGCTTTGCCATGGGCGGCGGCGGACACATGAATATGAATTGGTTGCGTCACAAGATCTCCAATCCGGCCAAGCCGTTGGTCATTATTGTTCGAAGCAGACGGTATTAAATGATTCGGGTGGCAACACAATTTGGCAAGTGGTGTGGCCGTTGCCCAGCACACAGCGCCGGGCCGTCTTCAAGGGATTGGCGACCACTGCCACCCGGGTGCCGTCGGGGTTCACAAACGCCACCGCATTGGCGCTCAGGCAGCCACTCGTTCCCAGTCGCACGGCGCCCGGTGCGATGAAGCGGGAGAAATGTTTAATCACATAGAATTCCGGATTGTACGTGACCGTCCGCAATTTTGGATCAACGGTCATCAGGGAATTCTGTTTCCAGCCCCACGTGCTCAACCCGGTCGGCGCCAGCACCATGTTCCAGTAGATGTAGGCATTGGCGCCGTTGGTGATGTAATGCTGGAGCAGGCTGAAGACGTACTGCGCATATTCCCAGGTGTTGCGCCCCTCGCCGCATTCGTTCTCCGTCTGCATCAGCTTTTTCTCCGGCCAAGCGGCATGCACGCGCTGCGCCATGCCTTTACCGGCCCATTGCAGGCCGATCCCGGTAATGAACCGGTTGGCCGCCGGATCGCTCAAGGTGGTATTGACGAAGCCGTCGTAGTCGTCCGTGTTCAGCGTCCCGAGCCAGATCTCGCAATCGAGTTTATGTTTTGCAAAAGCCGGGCCCAGATGGTCACGGATAAAATCCCGCAACTGTTCCCCGGTCCAGAGGCACGACGGAAACTTCTGGTCGGCCACCGGCTCGTTCTGGGGATGGATCTGCCCAATCCGAACTCCGGCGCGCCGGTAGGCCTCGACAAATTTTACAAAGTACCGGGCGTACGCTTGCAAATTTTCCCTAGTCCAGATCAACGTGCCATAGTTGTAAGCCGGCGGGAACTTCATCCAGGTCGGCGGACTCCACGGCGATGCAAACAATTGCATGTCCGGTTGCAAAGCCAGCGCCGCTTTGATGTAGGGCAGCAGATAGCGTTGGTCGCGGGCAATCGAAAAATGTTTCATGGCCAGATCGCCGGGGGTTTCATTGTGGCTGTACCATTCGGCCGCGTAATCACTGGCCCCGATCGGCAGACGACAGCGAGTGAACCGGCAACCCTCGCGGGGATCGAACAGCTCCCGCAGCACGGCGGCCCGCCGCGCGGCCGGCAAATTTGCCAACGCAATCCAGCCGAGTTCATTGAAGCAGCCGCCCCAGCCGTCCCAAACCTGGTGACGTTCATTGCTGAGGTGCAGATTGACCTCCGCACTCGTGCTCGGCACGCACTTGGCAGTCTGCCAAGCCTGTTGGCGGGTGGTGGTGATCCAGTGGGTTTTCATAAGTTTGTGGTCTTGCGGTTGGTGGTTTGTTGAAATGGCACTGCGATTAAAATCGTTGGCAAGACCGGGCTAGCCGCTCCAGTCCAACACCACGCCAACGTAGGCCGCGGACTCGCGCAGCAGACCTTCGTACGCCTGTTTGATCTGCGTGGGTAAAAGCCGATGCGTGATCAGCGGCTCGATCTGCATCTGCCCGGATTGCACCCAATCAAAAATCATCCGCTGTTTATCCGCCAGCGAGGCGATCGGCAACGACCGCCCGTTCACCGCGCTGACGGGCGGGTACGTAGGCGGCACCCATTCCAATGCGCCGCGCACCGTGATGTTGCGCAGGTGAATTTCCGCCAACAGTTCTGTCAGGTTGCCGGTCACCGGCATGCGCGGGGTACCCAATAATACCAATTGCCCCACATCCGCCGTGGCCTGTAACGCCTGCAACACGACTGGCGTCAGCCCGGTGGCATCCACAGCGATATCCGCCAGGCTGCCACCGGTAATCTCCGCGATCGCCTGCTGGGCTTCCGCCGCGGTGCCGCCGACCGTGTGCTGGACTCCGCAGCGCTCGGCCAATTGGCGCCGGCTCGCCAGCGGATCGACACCGATGACACGCCCGCCTAAAATCCGCAACGACTGGGCGGCCAGGTTGCCGACCAATCCCAACCCAAATACAACGACCCATGGATGGAGCGGAATCTGCGCCATCACAGCCGCGGACGACGCCACGCCCGCCATGCGGGTTGCCACCGCCACACCCAAATCCATTCCCAACGGCACCGGAACGATCAGGGTCCCGTCTGAGATTTTTACCACCGACGAATGAGAGCCAAGGTTAAACACCCGGTCGCCGACTTTGCACCGGGTCACCCGCGCGCCCGTGGCGAGGACCGTCCCGACATTCGCATACCCGGAGTTCCACGGATACGCGCACCATGAGCCGGCGACGAAAACTTTTGGCTCCTTGCCGGTATAATTTGCCAACTCCGTGCCCGCACTGATGAATGTCCGCTCGGTCTGGACAAGAATTTCGTCCGGAGCGAGATTCGCGTCCAACTCGCGTTCCTGCAATTCGACACAGTTGGGCGCAGTGATAATAACTTGTTTAGCTTTCATGGGGTCTCCGAAAGCTCACTCTTAGTGATAACTATTTTACTGTCAATCCGCTTCTTTTTTACTGAATTGGACCGGAACGCATTCGGATACTGCCACAATGAATGTAGGGCACGCTATTGCGTGCCGATGTTGAACCTGGTCTTGGTAGGCGCGGTGTCACTACCGCGCCGCTGCGGTAGATTAGACAGTGTAACGATGAAACTTCATCACACACTGAATGGTGAGATGGGCCCGCCTTCGGAGGTTGCCAGAAAACCGCGGAACGGCGGGCTAGAGACAGCCCGCCCTACCGAGGCAACTGCATGGTTCCGGCGCAGATTGGTCGCCAGCTTCGGTCTGCGGTGCCGCCGAACGGTTCCTATCCCCGAAATGTCTCGCAGGCTTCCTTCATGGCCACCAGATTCGCCCACGGCACTTCCGGCTCGACCAAGTGGGTCGGCCCAATGACCAACCCGCCTTGCGGACCGCATAGACGCAGGTTCTCCCACACCACCCGCTGGACGTCGGCCGGCGTTCCAAATGGCAAGGTGCTCTGGGTGCCCACCGTACCCCAGAATGACATCCGGCCACCGACCTTCTTCAAAACATCGGCAAATGCCATGCACTCGGGTTGCACCGGATTGAGAATGTCGATGCCGATTTCAACCAGGTCCTCCAAAAACGGCAACACGTATCCGCAGGAATGATAGAAGATGAGCAGGTCCGGTTTGATCGCGCGGCCCGCCTGAATGACCTGCGCCAGGCGCGGCTTCAGCCAGGTGCGCCACAGGTCGACACTCATCAGGGTGGTCTGCTGCATCCCAATGTCATCACCAAGTTGGACGAGATCACAGCCGGCGCGCGCCGCGAGCTGAATCCGTTCGACTGCGTTGGCGGTCAGCCGATCCAAGTGGACGGTCGCCCGCTCGTCGTCCGTCAGCATATCGGTCATCAGGTCTTCCATGGACCGGAGATACCATGCGATTTCCCAGACCGTGCAGGCCATGCCCGCCATGACCGCCCTTCCCTGCGCTTGTTGCGCAACCACAACCCGGCGGACCTGCTCCTCGGCATCGGCGGCAATGCGCGGCAGCGGAAACTGGCGAATTTCTTCCAGTGTCACATCCTCGCCGCGCAAGGGATGGTGCATCCGCGTCATGTGAAAGCAGTTGGAATGGTGGGAATGGCCGACTCCAAATGCGTCCACGTCAGTTTCGGACGGGAGCTCCTCACGCGGGAAAAGCGCCCGGGCATCGGTCCAGGTCTTTTCCTGGCGAATCCAAGTCGACCGGAACGGCACATTAAAATAATCCGCAATATCATCATGGCCGAAGCGTTCTTTAAAAGCTGCGGCCTGCGACGGGCAGAAACCATTGCAGTCAAGTGGTACTTGATCATAGCCGTGCCGGCGCAACGTGCGTATTAAATTTTCCCGAGGTGTTGTCGGCATAAAGTTTTTACCATCTTCAGGGGCCGGTCACGGCCTGGGGTTCGCCCAGTGAGCTCGCAGATACTCCATTAATTGAAGGCACCGTTCATCCGTCACATTTGCCGGGATGTGGTTTCCCACGGCGAACATGTAGCCGGGCAACCCGCGCGTCTTTGCCAGCGTCGCATCAATCTCGGCCTGCGTCTGCGCCCAGGTCCCCAGCGCCAGAGTCCGGCAATCCACCTGGCTGCCTGCGAGAAAATGGCTCCCGCCCAAGGTGCGCACAATCTTTGCAAAATCATTGCTCGGCTCGAAAATGAATCCGTCGGCACCACAGGCGGCGATGTCTTCCATAAACATGTCCACGGTGCCATCCGAACAGTAGATCACCTTCTTGCCGGCCGCTTTCAGCGGCTTCCATAACTCGCGATAGATTGGAAAAATCACCTCGCGGTAAAAGTCCGGTCGGAGAAACGGCCCGGCCGTCCAGACAATATCATCGTGCTGGATATAGACATCGATCGTGGTTTCGGCCCAGGCCCGGGCATGGTGCAGCGTGTAGGCGCCAAAGCGCTCCAGCACGCGTGCGAATTTGACTTCGTCGGCCGCCGCCAAGAGCAGCATGTCCCAGCCGAACGTTTCCAGTGCGCCTGAAATCACGGTCTTATAGTAACCGCCGGTGCAGACCTGATTGGGAAATGCGCGGAACCGGTGGTCGTAATCGCGCTGGTAGCCGGCTTTCAGTTCGGCGAACGGCGTCAACCCGTATTCCTTGACCGGATCAAACTCCCAAACTTCTTCCGGCTCGTTAAACGGGCACACGGCGGGCGCCCGCTGGTCGCTGCCGTCGGCGGCATAGGCAGCATGCCCCATGTCCGTGCAACGCCCGGCCTTGGCCCAGTCAATAAATCCGTCATGGGTCCCCCACAGAAAATCGTAATCCCACGCATCGTAAAAGCGGCGCGTTGCGTCGGCCGGCAGAATGTTGTAATCCGCCGCGTGTTGCGATACCCCGCCGGGACCGGTGTCCGCGCCGGTGACCCGCCGGATCAGCGCCGCGTGATACTCCAACGAATATTCAACGTGGCCCGGCCGGGGGGTCGGCCGGCAGTTGATGCAATCCATTCCCAGTTGTCGGCTCATGGGGTCACTTTCTGGCTGGCGGCCGACCGCCCAGCCGGCGGGTTGTCGATGCGCAGTGGCAGATGATTACCTCGGTTCATATTAATCATTTTGTCGGGTTGCAGGTGAGCGCGGCCCGAGCCGGTGCCAGTGGCAGTGCCGGCCACTCCCACTCACTGATCTTCACCGCGTGCGCGCCCGCCGAAACGCCGATGGCCAGGCTGAACTGCGGCGTCGTCGTCCCCTTGGCGATGGAATGTTCATCGGCAAAACCGGCATACCAACGCACGCCATCCATCCGGTACATCGGTCGGGTAATATTCTCCGGCCAGGTCGTGACGATCGTGCGAATGTCGCCGTCGACCTTGCCGGTAATACCGTCGGGCGTGAAGGTCAGGTCAAACGGTCCGACGCCGCGCACGCCAACCGCGCCGTGTTTGAGTTCCACATATTTGCGGTCCGCCACAACAAAACGAACGCGATTGAATTCCACTGTGATCGCCGGTGACTGCGCGTCAATCGCCCAAACCGGTGCCGGAATTTTTTCAAGTTGTTTGCCGGCGACAATCAGTTTCTCAAAGGGCACCGGACTTTCGATGACATGATTTCTGTACCCAACCTTTCCTGGTCCCGCCGAGAGAACGAGCGTGGCCTGACCGTCCTGGGCAATGCGCACCGCGCCCGCCAGTCCGGTAAATTCGACTCCCTCGCCGGTAAATGTGAACGGCGTGGTCGAGAGAAAGACATAATCGGTGCTTTCGGCCGTAACCACCTTCGTCACGCCCGGAGCCAGTTGCGTTGCCGCCGGCGCAACTTCGCCGGCCCCGCGCGGATACAACACCCAGGCGATCTCCTGCCCCGGCGCACTTTGCAGACGGAGCGCCACGTGCTGTTCGATGGCACCGGTGCAGCCGCCCTTGCCGTCGCCCACAGCCGGTTTCCCAGCCTTATCAAACCAATCCCGGGACATGACCCGACCTTGTTCGCCGGTGAACCTGCTATAGGCGCCGGTTTGCAGCGCTAGATTGTCGTTGACCATTTCGAACGGCAGCTCCTTGCGGCCCGGGAAGAGAACTTCAAGTTTGGTCGGCCAGTCGGTATCCACCAGCACTTTCGCTCCCACCACCTGCACATTGGCGGTCCGTCCGAGCAGGCTGAGATTGAACCAACTGGCGAGCTTGCCGTCGCCATTCATCGAATCGCGGATTACGAAATAATTCGGGCTCTTGCCGGTGGCACCTTTGAGGAAGGCAACCTGACGGTCCCAAGTGAAGGCGCCTTCCTTCTGGCCGAGTCCATCCACTAATTCGCGCGGTTTCCCAAACCCCTTCTGGGAACCGGGATTGATGAACCACTCGGGGTAGCCGGTGCTCGACCAAGCGTAGTCGACACTCGGACTGAAGTGGGCATCGAGGATATTGCTGTCGGACCAGTCGTGCGGCAGATCGTTGGCCGGGCTGCCGAAACGCAGGAAATTCTTGTCGGGAAAGTTTTTATCCTTCGGCCCGCCATACTGGAACGGCTGACTGGGCAGCAACACGGCGCCCTTGGCGTGCAGAATGAGGTTGCCCTGATCTTGATTCCAGTGGCTCCACAAATAGCCGCTACGCAAGTAGAGACAGGTTTCGTCGGCTCCTTGATGCGCCCGAAAGATGACTCCGTAACCGGGATAGATGCGACTGGTGAGCTTGGGTTCCTGGGCGGCAATCGCCGGTCGGATCATGGCCGGCATGGTAATTGCATCCCCGCCGGTGGCGATCATCCGGCCGCTCGCGTCCCAGGCCCAGCGCAAATTGGCGGCGAACGCCGGATCGCGGTCGGCCACGGTGCCCATTGCCTGAATGTAATGCGGCGGATTGCCGACCGGCGAGTTGGCCGCGCCGGGAATGGTGCGCGAGCCGTACCGTGAGTCCACCGGTGAGAGCAGGTTCAGGTAATAATCGAAGTCGGACCGGTTATAGGCCCACATCTGATCATGGGCAGGTGATTTGTCACTGAGGATCCCCATGATACCGCGCAGGATTTTGCCATAACCGTGCATGTGGTAGCTGGCGCCGTACTCGAACCAGCCGCCTTCCGGTGCCATGAAACTGCCGGTCTTGTAGGCGGTGAACATCCCAACATAGTCGCTCCAGGTCTTGTGCATGGGGTGATCAGGAATCAGGGCGATGACGTTGCTGCGGTCCGATAATCGCGCTACGCCCATGTTCGGGTTGCCGTGATGCGAACCGTCGCCGGCGCTGGTCACGTCCGGATCGGTGAGCAGATAGCAGAGCAGCGCGAGGCGGGCCCGGATTGCTTCGCGATCCGGTGCTGGCAGGTCCGGCCACGCCAGCACGGATTCGGTGTGGCCGATGGGGTCGCCATAAGCGCTCAGCGTCTGGTGGTGATGGATCGACAATGACGTGATTGTGTAATTGATATTGATCTGAAGCCGATTCTGCACATCGGGGAGTTCCTGCTTGGCCGTCTCAGGATTACCGGTGAACCAGTAGTATTTCTGGATCATCGACAACAGTGGAAAATTCGGGTCGGCCTGCACTGCCGCGCGGTATTTCTGCAGGCCGTCCGGAGTGATGAAAACCCGGGGATAGGTCACTTTTGTGTCGGGCCACGCGAGCACGTAATCTTTGTAGCGATCCAGTCCGACCGTGCCGTACAAATTGCGCACAGAATATCCGATCCCCGCCGTATTGGGATCGTTGCCTGTGACTTTTAGAGTTGGCGGGGCCAGGACCAGGGCCCACACGCGCCGGCCCACAGTTGCGGGAAGGTTCGGATCGTGTTCGTGACACGAGAACGGGGAGACATCCGAACCGGGCTCATGCAGCCACGAAATCGGGGCGACGTCCATCGGGAACCGCACCCGCACATTGCCGTCTTTGACATAGACCGGAATACTATTGGCCCGGCGCCAATCGCCCTTGTGCAGCGGCGCCACGAAGACCAGCGGATAGTGATCGGGATTCGCCTTGCGCGCTTCTGCCTGATGCAAGCCGTAATACGAAACGTACCGGCTCCCCCAGCACGAGTCGTGATGAATGCAGCGCGTCGGCACGCCGGCGCCCCCGGCATACTCAGTGCCAACACCGTTCGGACCGGCCGTGGCGACTTTCTCTTCCTCGGCCAGACTCGGATAGACAATCGGACTAAATCCCTGACCGGCAACGGACATGTGCTCGGCCGCATCGGGTTTCCAACCTTGGGAAAGATCGAGCTGCCAATAGTGGGTGTTGGCGGCCACACCAAGATCATATTCCTCGCTCACCTGCGCAAATGGCAGCTGATCCGTGACTCGAATCGTTGCCACATAGAAACCGCCGCCCTCGTAGTCGAGCCGGTAACGCACTTCCGTGAAGACCGGGCCGTTGGCAGTCTGGGTGATATGCACGGCCTTAACCGGCTGCTGGTGCACAATTGTGCCGACCCCGCGCCAGGCGCCATCGGGTCCGCGAAACGCCAACACTGGAGCCGGCAACTTGTCGGCTGGAATGGGCTGACCATAAGTTTTTTCCAGCGGAGCCGGCACCTTGACTGCCAGCAGTTGGTTGGCGAGAACGAGAGTGTCGCCCTCCCTGGTCGCGGATACCGCCGCCGGTGCCGCTGCGCCCTGACCATCGGTGCGAACGGTATAGACAGACGTGCAATTCTCCGGCAACGCCGCCACAAAGCTCAATATAGCCTGACCTTTCCCGTCAGGCGTGAGTTGCGCTGGCAATGATTTACCTTTGGCGTCCAGCACGCGCAACGACTTGCCACCATCGGCCGGAGCGGGGATGGAGTAGTTGACCAGATCCGGCGCAAAACCGCGTCCCGTCCAATCCTTGAGCGTGATGGTTTGGGGTTCGGCGGCGACAGCGATCCCTCCCAACCCGAGGCCAACAGTGAGAGACGCGAGCGTTAGATAGGTTCGTATTTGATTCATGGATTTGTTTTTTTGATGTTTAAAACTTGAGTTGATTCACGGGAACACATTGTGACCGGTTTGTTGGAGAAATCAACCGGATTGAATAAGTACCCGCAGAGCGTATTTTGGGTTTGCGCAGGTTACTGGACCACGGCTTTCGTATAGCGAAGAATCAGGTCGATCAGCGGCTTGGGGTCATCAAGCCCGTGCGGATGGTGGCCGACAGCCGGCTTATGAAAGACGGTAATTTCTCCGTTGAGCGCCTTGTAACGCAGTTCGATGACGGCGGTATTCTCAGCCACCGGAACCACATTATCCACATCGCCGACGACATGAATGAGCGGGATCCTGGCTTTGGCCAGGGGTTCGAGACTGTCGACAGGATTCTTCGGCCAGGCGAGTGCTGCTGTTTCATCCTTGAATCCGTAGCAGTGGATCAGCGCCTTCCAGTCGCCGGCACTTCCCGTGCCTTTCCCTTTGCCGCCTGGCCAACTTTTGAAATCACAGACTGGGGCATCCCCATAAATGCATGCGACTTTTCCGGGGTTCAGGCTGGCCCAATTGTAAGCGTAGAGCCCGCCGCGGCTGATGCCGATGAGCGTCCCTTTTTTCGCCAGTCCCTGGGCGGTGACAGCGGCGTAGAAAGCGTCGAAATGCCGGAGTGCCGTCGGACAACCGAACGTGTTTCCGACCTCGATGTGCAGATGGTAAAACCCCTCTTTCAAGAGCTGCGGAACTCCGGTGCGATCTGTGAACGCGTCCGGGAATTCCAAGCACCATGTCCACGGGTTGCCGGGCAAGGCTTTCTTCGGTTCAACCACCCACGCTTTGCACCCGTCAATCGTGATGAGGTGGCGCGGATAGCCATTCCAAGTGTCCACCTGCTCGCCCGGCCAAGCCAGGGTCCCGATCGGGGCTGCGATCGATCCGTTGTTCAGGGTGTCCTCGCATTCGCCGTCAGGCCCTGCAACAGGCAGCCCCCCGCACACACGGCCATTTGGTCCCACGCTACGGCTTTTTTTCACGATGCTCCTCCATAATTTCAATTCCAACCTCCTTTGGCGAACGGGCAAGGTGATCCGCGAGCGCCTGCAGGGCGAGCGTTGGCTCCACCTTCAGGCCGCATGGCAAAACTCCATCACCAAGTTTGCGTCGCCGTTTCGATTGTAACTGCCAAGGTGGCACGCAGCCAACTGAACTTTTCTTTCATCAAATCAAAATCAGGACCGGCGGTCACGAACCGCGCCTTTCCCTTGATCAAGAACCCAGCACCCATTCCATGCAGACCCTCAACCTTACTGCTTCCCAACGTGATCAAAACATTCGGATTGTGGTTAATGTTGGCCTCCGTCTTGTGCATATAACCGGCGGGAATCAACAGCCGTCCATCCGGCGATATTTTGAGATAGCTATTCCAAGTGTTGACCAGGTGAGGTCCATCAGCCCCCAAGGTGGCGATCGCAACCACTCCGTCTGTTTTCATTATTTTCTGTAGCGTCTCTGAGATCATCGGGTATTCCTTTTTTGTTTGTGGTGTGAATGTGGCCGAACGTCAGTATGACCCGCAAATCAATCCTGCGAAGCGCGGATCGATCGGTCACGGCCGATGCATTTATTCGGCAACTTTCAATCTTCCCCTTGTCCCTGTTTAACCGGACATGGTCGGCATGTCGGCCAGATCGTAGCAGGCGATCATGTAGGGATGATTCTCGTCGTATTCGGTCAGCGGCTGAGGATTCTGACACACGCCCGCCTCGCGGATCTCCGTCCCGACGCGGTTCAGTCGCCGATCACCGAAAACACACCGAAATTCCTCAGCCGCCCTTTCGATCGTAACGACGATCTCAGGATGCTGGTCGCTGACGTCATGGGCTTCGCCCACATCATCGCGTAGGTTGTAAAGTTCCGGCGACAACTTTTCACCGATGCGACCCGGCGCCGAGCCGATCCTGCCGAAGTGGAGTTTCCAATCCCCCTGACGCACTGCCTCGAGGTTTGCGCCCCGGTAGTAAGCGAAGACGTCCCGCTTGGTGGCTCGCCCTTCCAGGAGGGTCTCCGCCAGCGAGATACTATCAAGCGTCGTGTCCGCCGGCAGTGGTGCGCCGGTGAGCTCAGCCAAAGTGGCGAAAAGGTCGATGGAGGAGGCGATCCCCACACAGGTCGTTCCTGCGGCAATCTTCCCCGGCCAGCGCATGATGCAGGGAACCCTTTGTCCGCCCTCCCAGGTTTGCCCTTTGGTGCCGCGCAACGGCGCATTGCTACCGCCCTCACCCTGAACCCGTGAGCCGTTATCTGAAGTGAAGATGACCAACGTCTCATCCTTGATACCCAATCGGTTCAGCTCCGCCTCGATCATTCCCATGGCCCAGTCAATACAGGCGACCGCGCCGCCGTACGCGCCATTGCGGGAGATGTCGAGAAACTGCTTCGGGATGAACAGCGGCACGTGAACATACATGTGCGCCAGATACAGAAAGAACGGGTTCTTTCGGTCGCGGCGAATAAACTGCAGAGATTCATCCACATACCGTTCGGTAATGCCACGTTGATCCGGCTGCTGCTGGATGACCTCGTCGTTTCGCAGCAGCGGCAATGGAGGGCAGTCAAGCCGATCCGCCTGTCGGCCCATGTCATTGCTGTATGGAATCCCGAAGTATTCGTCAAACCCGTGGTTGGTCGGCAGAAACTCTGGCTGATCGCCGCAGTGCCATTTGCCAATCATCTTTGTGTCATAGCCAACTTGTTTCAACTGTCTGGCAATGGTTGACTCCTGCGGATTGAGGCCTTGCGCCTGGCCGGGGAAGAGTACCTGATAGTCGGCAAAGCCGATTCGCTGCGAATAGCAGCCGGTCAACATCGCTGCCCGCGAAGCGGAGCACACAGGAGCGGCCACATAGAAATCGGTAAACCGCAGTCCTTCCGCCGCCAGTCGATCCACGTGCGGCGTGTCATTGTGCCCGGATCCATAGCAGGTCAGGTCGCCATAGCCGAGGTCGTCACAATTGATTAGAATTACGTTGGGTCGCCGGGTCTTGTTCTGGTTTTCGCTCATAGCTTGATTCTGTCCTTCTTTAGAAAACCCTCTTGAATCTAGCAAGCCAACAATGGGACCCTGTCCACGATTTCTGACAAGATCCGACCCAGGGCATCCACTCGGTCGTTGGACAGGCATCCTGCCTGTCGATTCAAATAGCTGACAGGCGGGACGCCTGTCCAACTATTGAACAAGCAAGCTGCTCGTTCTACAATTACGGCACCAGTCCCGAAAGACGTACCAAACTCTTGATGCATTGCCGGTTCTTCACGGCAGTAAACGCATCATGAATCTGCGCGAGCGGGTAAACATTGGTGGCATCGTACCACAGCCGCGCATCCAGTTTACCGGTCCGAATGGCATCGCAAACTTGCTGATGGGTTTCGGCCTCGTCATAGCTACACGGCATGACCGTAAACGCGCCCCGCGCACAACCAGCATTGAATTTAATCGTGCCGCAGTCATCAAGTCCATAGGTCAGATATCGGCCACCGGCCGCAAGACTGGGCAGAAGCCGATCCGCCAGGCCAGCTTGACCCACAGCGTCGATGATGAAGTCGAACCCGGTGGGCCGGGCTTGGTTGAGCGCCTTGGTGTAATCGGCTTCCTTGTAATCAACGTAGCAATCAGCACTGAACTTACCGGCGAGTCGCGGCGCCCCGACCACCGCGACACAGGCCGCGCCGAGATTCCGGGATTGCACGGCAAGCGCCAAGCCGTTCCCGCCCGAACCAGCCACCAAAACGGAACTACCAGCCGAAACGCCAAGCCGCAGTAACGCCGACAACGTTTCACGCCAGGTGATCAACATGGGCGCAACAATCGGGTCAATCCCAGTCGGCACGATCTGATTGACCCGGTTCCCGGACCATGCGGACGACGGTAACCCATCCGCCGCCATGGCCCAATGGTCGCAAGCGAGTCCCATCTCCGCGAAGCCGCCCCACCCCACGTTCAGACCGTGTTCCGCCGGCGCGCCAACGCGCGTCACCAGATCACCGAGTTTGTAATGCCGCACTTTGCGGCCCAGCTTGACGACGCGCCCGACGCTTTCGTGGCCAAGGATGAACGGCAGTTTTACCCAATTACAGAACGGTGCATGTCCCTGAATCAGATGGGTGTCGGTGCCGGTGCAGGTCGCACCGTAGAGCAATTCGCATAAAACGGTGTAATCCCCCACCGTCGGCTCCGGCAAGTCGCGGATGGTGATCGAACCGTATTGTTCAATAATGGCAGCTTTCATGGTTATTGCCCCATCCCGCGGTAATTGAATGGCGTGCCCATCAGCCAGCCAATGCCGAACGGCTCGCCGAGCGGACGGAACGGCACCCGGTCGGCAATCTGATCAAGCCGTTTCAAGATTTCTGATGGCAACGCGCCTTTCTCGGCGGCAGCGATATTCTGTTCCACCTCAGCAACCGAGCGCGCGCCCATGAGGACGCAGTGAATGTCCGGGTTCGACAAGACGAATCGCAGCCCCAATTCTGGAAGCGTGATCCCAATCTCGTCGACCAGCCGGTACAGCGCGCGGAACTGTTCCCGGCGCGGCTTGGAAAGCCAATACACCCGCGGATCGTTAATTGTCGCCTCAAACTTGCGCGCGAGCGCCCCCTGCTGGAGCGGTGAGCCAACGATCACACCGACATTCTTTTCCTTCGCAGCCGGTAAAATCTCAATCGCGGCTTCGCGCCAGAGCGGGCTGTAGTTGTAGGCTGTGAGCACGACATCGAACTTGCCGGTCCGCACGAGGTGAGCGAGTTCATACGCGGTCGTGCCCCCAAGACCGGTAAAGCGGATCAGCCCCTGTCGTTTCAAATCGTCGAGAACTTCCAGAACTGGCCCGTGCAAATCCTGCCAGTCGGTCCACCAATCGTACTGGCCGGGCCGATCTGGCTCATGCACCATCAGCAGGTCCACGTGATCCCGCTTGAGCAGGTGCAGGCTCTCCTTGATCGACGCCATCAGGCAGTTCTTGTCCTGCGGGAGAAAGGGCTGCGGGCGGCCGCCAAGTTTGGTCGAGAGAATCACCGGGGCGGTGACGCCTTCGAGGCATTGCCCGAGGACTTCTTCGCTGTTGCCGTAGGTCGGCGCCGTGTCGATATAGTTGACTCCCAACTCGAGCGCGCGCCGGACGGCGCGCTGGGCCTCATCGAGTTGCGCCGCGAACGACGCCACGAACAGTCCACCCAATCCCAGACGACTCACCTCAAGACCAGTCCGTCCCAAAACGATTTTTTTCATTGATTCGATTCCTTTGATATTTTCGGATTCACCGGCATGAGACTAGCGCATCCGCGAGCCTCGCGCGTCAAATAGAATTTCTTAATATTTTTTGGAGGGCAAGCCTCCCGGCGAGCCGCGCCCCCCGCGAAATTGGACAAGCTCGCCGGGAGGCTCGCCCTCCCAAAGACCGCCCTTAAAATAATTACTGAATTGGGTGGAGATGCATTTCCACCCGGGTCACCGTCAGCTCTTGACCGGTGGTCGCGCGGATCGAAATAACGCTATGGCCCGTGCCGCTCAAGGCGGCAGCCGGAACGGCAAACTCCACAACCCACCTTCCCTCTCCCAGCTCTTTTCCAGCAAGAAAGGAACAACCGACATCTTCGACCGTGACTTTCAGCGTGGCGCCAGAGTCACCCACGGCTGCGGAAGTCTCAATCACGAGTTTGCAAACCCAGTCGGCGGGGGGCGTCGGTCCGGTCGCCATGGTCCAGGACAGTTCTTTCCCAGTCACTGGCAAAGGGGACCGGTACGATTCGTTCGGGCCGATGATGTCCCGGAAGGTGATCGCGTGGTGACGCGGCAATGCCAGAAGTGTTGCGGGCGATGTCATGGCGCGCAGTGTTGCCTGATAAATCGGCCGGGACCACCCGGGATGGCCGTCCTGGAAATAGTTGAACAAATAAACGAAATCGCCACCATTGTGGAGGACGCTGGCAGCCAGGCCGATGGCCAGTTCGGGCGTCATCAAACTCGCCGGACCGTCGGGGATGGGCTGGTACCGCACTTCCAGCCCGCCCGCCAGTTGGATCTTCGTTCCGTGCAGGAGCCGCCGCCACTCCGCCAACGGCAGATCGAATTCGGTTGTGGCCCAGCGCGGCGTCACGACCAGGATGTCCGGAATCCCCCGCGCCACCCACGCCGGCACGTCCAGCCCCAAGGCCACTGCCGCCGCCAGGACGGAGGGCACGCGGATACCAAGCTGGATCGGATGATGCCGTTTGGCGGCAGTCACCGTGACCAGCTCGCGAATTTCTTCAAGCCAATCTGTCAAAATGACCCGGCCTTCCGACTCTTTCCCGGCACTGAACAGGTAGGGTTCGCGCAAGAAATCTAGTTCAAGTCCACCGATATCGTACTGGGTGAGTGATTCCCGGATCAGCTGCATGTAATAGTCCCGCACTTCCGGATGCGCATAGTCCAAGGCGTCGGCGAAATACCCGGATGTCCCCTGGCGTTTGAACTGCGGATTTCGCGTCCAGAATGTCCCGTGGAATGGATGGCTGGGGATATCATTGTAATGGACATCATTCATCCGCAGACTGATCCAGGGGGCGATGCCGTGATGCCGACAGCGTTCGATCGCTCGTGCGGGATAGTCGATGCCGTCTCGGCTCAGGATTTGCATGTTGCCGATCAGGGTTCGCCATCTCGCACGATCATCGACGGGCACGGTCGCCAATATCGGTTGTGAATCCGGCCCCTGCGGGTCATATCCCTCCCAGAATGCTCCCCAAACTTGGCTCTGGTAGTTGGTGCGCCGGGCATTGGTGTTGATCAGCAGAATCCCCGTACCCGTCCCGGCGATGGTATCGATATACCGATCCAGGATTTCCCCGGATTTCCCCTGCATCAGATCATGGTAGAAGAAGAAATTCGTGCAGTCTTCATTAATCATCAGTCGGTTCATGGTCATATTGATCTCGGTTATATAAAAAGTTCCCAAGGTTATTTTTTATCCAACCCAATTTCCACGCCGTTGATATCGGTGTCCACGCTGGAGCGTGTCCGTGGGATTTTTCAGCGGAATCGAAGATGTCGATTTCACAGCGCATGGGACTCGCCGACCCAGTGTTTCAATTGCGCCCAATCGCTGTCGCCTCCCTCCGTCAGCGGCAGACGCACGCGCGGCGTGATCGGAACCCCTTGGAGCCGCAAGAGTGCCTTGAGGGCGGCGAAGAATAAGGGCGACGCC
>Ga0209083_1001169_pt1 | contig 31484 bp, 44 predicted proteins | sample AM7aDNAmetaG_FD_184132 | JGI IMG/M metagenome (GOLD analysis project Ga0209083, IMG submission 184132) | Freshwater microbial communities from Finland to study Microbial Dark Matter (Phase II) - AM7a DNA metaG (SPAdes) (version 3) | ecosystem: Environmental > Aquatic > Freshwater > Lake ... | reverse complement strand
AAGTTAATCAGGTCAACCAAATGTAGTTTGAAATTTACTACACAGAAAAAGAAAGATGAATTACAAATCATCCTGAATGAATATTCAAAGGTGGTTAATATATTCATCAACTATTTTTGGTTGAATCTAACTTTTCGGAATTTGGAAACTATTTATTAATATATAACATAAAACAAACACGCTATGGAAGATATTAATAAATTATACGCTGACGGATTAACAACACGACAAATCGGTAATGTTGTCGGTAAAAGTCATACTTGGGTTCGAAAACATTTGGATTCCAATATCGAAAAGAAAATAAACAGTCAGGATAGAATGTTAATTCATTCAGCGTTTTCTGATAGAAATTCTGAATCAGCCAATTATTGGGCGGGGTTCATTGCATCTGACGGTTGTATATCGTATGATAAGGGTAATGGTAGGATTGCTGTTGTAAGTTGTGATATGGACAGTTTGATTAAATTTAAAAAATATGTTAATTCATCAAACAAAATAACCAAATGTGGTAATTGTAACAGAGTTGAATTTACATCACAACAAATGTGTGAAGATTTACACAAACATTGGAACTTGACGGAAAACAAATCATTAACACTCTCACCACCGAATATTTCAGAAGAAATGTTACCACATTACATTCGTGGTGTTTTTGATGGTGATGGTTCGGTTTCCAATATAAGTAAAGCTGTAAAAAATAAAGTATCATCACCTGCTTCATACGCAGATATTTCAACAGCATCAAAAATATTCGCTGAATGGTTAAAAAGTATTATACCAAACGAAACGCATTTTCAGGATTGTAAACCTCGTGCGTTATACAAAATACGAATGTATAACTATTCAGATGTGATGTCGTTTTTGAAATGGATATATGATGGTGTTGATATCAATTTAAGAATGGATAGAAAATACGCAGTTTACGAAAATTTGTTGAGTTATGAATAATATTGGAACTTGGAATTGGAAGTATTGGTTGAATAGGTTAGAAGCACAGTGTGAATTAAATCGTATTTCGTTCAGAACTGTAGCACCTTATTATACTTCTACGACCTGTCCTGTTTGTGGTCATTCCGATAGGGGAAATCGAAGTGGTGAAATGTTTTTGTGTCTGAAATGTGGTCACACGGACAACGCAGATGTAAATGCGGGTAAGAATATTTTGAATCGGTTTCTCACAGGACAATACGGTGTCTGTTACAAAGAAATAGATGTAATTGAATCTACTTGTAGATTATGTTAGATTTGTTTTAACGGTTTCAAATTGTAGAAAATAAAGGGAAAGTTTCATATATGGTATGTGGTAAATATGGTGATTTTCCATCTGATTTTGTTGAAAAAAGAAATATTAATGAAAAATATAAAATAACTGACATTTTGACAGTAGAAAAAACATTGGTATAAAAATTGATTGTAAATAAATATAAATTAAATAAAAATAAAATAAAGAAAGGAATAAAATTTATGAGTAAAATAATCGGGATTAACTAAATAGGTCCCACTATTTCAGTAATGAATAGTTTAAAACAATCTAAATTGCTGGAACACCCTTAGAGATAAATATACTACAAAGTAATTCGAAAGAATAAACTTGAATGTTTGAAAAATATTTATATTGGGCAATCAGCATCGAAACTCCGTATAGGATGACGTTCAGAGACTATAATGATTGCGTCCATTTTGGATGATGGTATAGTCCAGACCACAAGAGAAATCGCTTATGAAAATAAGTGTGGTAAAGTGACTTAGGAACTACATTTTCGGCAGTTGCTGTAATGGAAGGTGGAACACCTGTAATCATTGCAAACAGTGAGGGACAGAGAACCACACCAAGTATTGTAGCATTTGTTGATAATAACGAAAGGAAAATTGGGCAGCCAGCTCGCCGTCAGCAAGTAACGAACAGTCAAAATACTGTTTCATCAATTAAACGTTATATTGGTGAAAAATATGACAACTTAGCTGATGAAATAAAGAGATCAGCATTTAAGGTTGTAAGGGGAAATAATGGAGTACCAATGGTTAAGATTGGAGATAAAGAATTTACTCCACAGGAAATTTCCGCAATGATTCTTCAGAAGATGAAGAAAACAGCCGAAGATTATCTTGGTCAGCCTGTTGATCGTGCTGTTATTACAGTGCCAGCTTGGTTTAATAACGAACAACGTCAAGCAACAAAAGAAGCAGGTGAAATTGCCGGTTTTAAAGTTGAACGTATTGTTAATGAACCTACCGCTGCTGCTCTTGCTTATGGTGTGGATAAACAGAAGAAAGAAATGAAAATTGTAGTATTTGACTTCGGTGGTGGTACTTTTGACGTTTCTATTCTTGATCAGGGTGATGGTGTTTTTGAGGTTAAATCTACCTGTGGCGACGTTCATTTAGGTGGTAATGATATTGACGATGCTATCGTTGATTGGTTATCTGATGACTTTAAAAAAGATAATGGGGTTGATTTGAAGAAAGATCCTATGGCTCTTCAAAGATTAAAGGAAGCAGCAGAAAAAGCTAAAATTGAGCTTTCATCATCTGTTGAAACTGAAATCAATTTGCCTTATATTATTCCTGTTGATGGTGTACCAAAGCATTTAGTTGCTAAATTGAATCGTGCAAAATTTGAACAAATTTGTGATCCCATTTTCAAAAGGTTAATACCTAAAACAAAAGAAGCTCTAGATAAGAGTGGATTGAAGAAAGAAGAAATTGATGAAGTGGTTCTTGTCGGTGGATCAACTCGTATTCCAGCGGTTCAGAAAATTGTTAAGGATATTTTCGGAATCGAGCCAAATAAGAGTGTTAATCCAGATGAAGCCGTTGCCGTTGGTGCCGCTATTCAGGCTGGTATCATCGGTGGGGATGTAAAAGATATTCTTCTTCTTGATGTTACTCCACTTTCACTTGGTATTGAAACATTTGGTGGAATATTCACTAAATTAGTTGATGCAAATACAACAATACCTACATCCAAATCTCAAGTTTTCTCAACAGCTGCCGATAATCAACCATCAGTTGAAATAAATGTTCTTCAAGGAGAAAGACCAATGGCTAAAGATAATAAAACATTGGGTAAGTTTTTCTTAGATGGTTTGCCTCCTGCACCTAGGGGTGTTCCACAAGTTGAAGTGGGGTTCAACATTAATGCTAATGGTATTATTGAAGTTCAAGCTAAAGATAAAGCAACACAAAAAATGACAAATATTCGTATTGAAGGTTCTACAAATCTTCCAAAGGATGAGATTGAAAGAATGAAGAACGAAGCTAAGGCAAACGAAGAATCTGATAATAAAGAAAAAGAAAAGATTGATAAATTGAATCAAGTTGATATGTTAATTTTCCAATCGGAAAAAAACATAAAAGATTTTGGTGAAAAAATATCAGAATCCGATAAAACAACTTTGAATGAATCCATGAGTAAATTAAAAGAAGCTCACAAAAGTCAAAATGTTTTAGACATGGATAAGTATTCTAAGGAATTAAATGAGAAATGGAACGCAGTTTCCACTCAAATGTATCAGAACTCCAGTACTCAAAATACCGGTAGTAATCCAAATCAAAATACAAGTGGTGCGGAAGAACCTAAAAAAGGACCTGATCAACAGGATGTTACCGATGTGGATTTCGAGGAAGTAAAGTGATAATCGATTAAATTAGAAAACCGGAGCAAATTTTGTTCCGGTTTTTTAATTTAAACTTTTTTCATATATTTGTATTATAATATATAATAATAGTTATGAAAACTAAGAACATATATTTGGGGTTGAAAGATCAGATGCCTTTAAGTAGATTTTTAAGAAATCTTAAGAAAGGTCATGTTCTTGGATTATTTTCAAAAAGAAGTCATTTCAGATCCGATGGACAACCAAAGGTGACATACAATACCAAAGAAACGGCTCAAAAATCTGCTGCCAAAATGAAAGAAAAAAATGGAACATATTACAGCAATTACAAATGTATTTGGTGTGATGGATATCATTTAGGCAGGAACAGAGAAAATAAATAATATATGGAAATAAAAACTAAATTTGATGTTGGTAATTTTGTTTGGGCAGATATTTTGGGATCTAGACAATTAAAAATTAAATATATGGAAATATCCATAAGTAATAATATTCCATTTTTAGAAAAAGAAAAATGGGAAAAGAAAAATGTTTTAGATGGATGTTTTAGTATAAGATATTTTTTCAAAAGCACAGAAGATATTTCTGAGCCTTGTAGTATTTGTGAAAGTGAGAATAGATTATTTTCATCTGAACAAGAATTGATTGATAATTGCGGGTATGATATTTATATCAATAGTAAAAAATGTTTCAAAACAGAATTAAAAAACAATAATTTAAATGAAAGCAATTGATAAATTTATTGATCAGGAATATTTTTTGAGTAATTTTTATATGAATTCATTCATTTGGAATGGAAAAGAATATAAATCAGTTGAACATGCTTTTCAAGCTTTTAAAGCTGATAATGAAGCCGAGCACGAGTGGATTCGATTAATGGATACACCCGGAAAAGCAAAAAGAAACGGATTAATAGTTCATATGAAAAAAGATTGGGAAAAAATAAAAGAAAATGTAATGCTAGAACTTTTACGTGTTAAATTTTCGGATCCAGTCTTGAAACAGAAATTGATTGAAACAAAAAATTATGAACTCATTGAGGGAAATTATTGGCATGATTGCGAATGGGGGCAATGTACATGTCAAAAGTGTAGAAATATAAAAGGGGAAAATAAATTGGGTAAAACATTGATGAAAGTTCGAGATGAAATTATCGGTAATTTATAATAGAAAATGTTCCTATTTTTGCTTTATCACCAAATATAATAATACACATAGGTAACCAGAGACCTCTTTCTTCTTCATTAAAATTTACTTCACCATTAATAAAACGTATTTCTGATTTTATAGAAACTTCAGCCCACCATTTTGTATTACTTCTTACAGGTATCAAACACACTTTTGTTCCACCAAATTTTTGAGCATCGTTATAAGCTTTTTTAACCCATTTATTCAAATCCCTGCTAAATGGTGGATTCATCCAACAATTACCAATCCAATCTTTATTTAAAGCATTATCTTCTTTAGTCCAATAATCATTACATTTATAATTTGATAAACTAGCACAAACATCCTTAGTTATTTCAAATTCTTTTATTAAAGGGGTGACTATTTTTAATGGAGTACTATACTCTATTGAATCACTTTTGAAATTATTTTGTCCTGACCCCATTATTCATATAATAATATCCACAACTTTAAACGACCACCTTTACGATCGTTATTAGCATCTCGCATTAATTTCTTTTCTGCATGATCTAAGAATTCTATAACCTTATCATAAGGCATATCACAAATATCTTCTGCGACTTTTTTTAAGTCGCTAAGATATTCTGGCACAATGTGTTTTGAACAATTTGATTTCATACTTCTGCTGTTCCTTTATTTTCTTCCCAATGAGTTAATTCATCTGTAACTTCTTGACTAGCTTTTTCTTGTTGATGATTTTTTATTCTTTCCATAATCAATTGTGCAGTTTTTTCACCAATTTTCATACTTTCCATAGTTATATTTCCCATATTTTTTAGATATGATTTTCCGATGTCAGAATGATAAAAATCCATTAATTGTATTATTTCATCTTCGGTAAAATATTTATCATAGATAGGTATAATTTCATTTAGTACATCTTCTGCAATATCAGCTAATGTAATATCCATAGAATCTGGAATCATAAATTTTAATACTTCCATCATGTTTTGAATAGATGAATGTTGTGATTGAATAGATCCATTTAAAAACATAAGTTGTCTAATGTAAGATTTTTTCTGTTCTGTCATAATTTTAAATTATTTTGTTGATACCTAAAATATCATTGGCAACATCGTTTATTGAAATATTTTTCCAATCTCTTGGATTTCTAAAAGAACAATATTCAACGTTTTCATAGATTCTGTTATATGGAGTTCCTGTTATTTTTTTATTCCATTCATATTCAGTATCATATTTTCCTATATTATATATTGCATAGAACTCGGTCTCATTTATTTCTGTAATAAAATTGATATTTTCATTATCAATTTTTAATGTATCATTAAAATTACTTTTTATAAATAAAATACAATTATGTTTTTTCTGATAATCAATTGCACAATTCAACCATATTAATGCTTCGTTGAAAAAATTAGTATCTAAATTAATTAATACTTTTTTGTTTAAATCATCATATCTATGTTCATGTACTTTTTCTAATCCATTTTCTTCATTCCAAACATAAATATCAAATTGATAATCACAATACCATTCTCTAAAATAATAACTGTAATTATTTGTGATTATGAACATATCTATAACATGTTCTTTTACATCATTTCTATATTCATATAATTCTACTAGATATGTTTCTGCCACATCTCCAGTAATAAGAACTTTTGGTTGTGGATTGAATGATATTTCAAAAGTATTCATCATATTTTGTCAAAAATTGACTTTTTTAATTTAATATATACTTTTATATAAAACGAAAATTGTAAAGTTGTATAAATGAAAACATTTAATTTAAGATTAAATCCAACTAAAGAACAAATAGAAATGATAATAGAACTATCATCTGTTAGAAAAGAAATATGGAATAAATTATTGGAATTAGAACAAGAATCTTATGAAAAAAATAAAATATTTATAGATCAATATAAATTAAATAATATATTAACCATATTGAGGAAATCTAATGAAAAATGGTTAAAATTAAATTCAAAAGCTTGTCAAACAATTGCAACTGAATTGTTTGGTTCATATAGATCTTTTTTTAATTTAATTAAAAAAGATAAAAATGCAAGACCACCTAGAAAAATTGATGATAATGATTTCCATACAATATCTTTCAATCAATCTGGTTGGATTATTAAAAATAATATTTTAATAATAAATAAAATACCTTTTAATTATAAATCAAGAAAAAATATTAATGATTTAAAAATAAAAGAAATGAGAATTAAATTTGTTAGAAATAAGTGGTTATTGGATTTTGTTGTTGATGATCCGATAGATTATAAAAATAAATTAGAAATTGAAACGAAAGTTTTGGCTGTTGATTTGGGTTTAGATAAATTAGGTGTTGGTGTAGATAATAAAGGTAAAGTGATATTTATACCAAATAAATCTAAAAAAATAAACCATTATTTTGTCAATAAAATTAAAAAAACTCAACAAAAATTATCATTAAAGAAAAAAGATGGCAGAAAATTTAAAAAATTGAAGAAAACATTAAATAAAATATATTATAAAAAAAATGAGCAAATAAAACATACTCTTCATATCCAGAGTAAAATGTTAGCGGGTATGAACTATAATACTATTATAGTTGGTGATCTTAAAGTGAAGAAATTGATGGAAATAGAGGGTATAAATGAAAAGAAAAAAGGAATAAGAAAATCATTTCATCAATCTAATATTAATCAATTTTTACAATACTTATCTTATAAATGTCAAATAAAAAATACGAACCTTGTTAAAATTGGAGAACAATATACTACTCAATTAAATTGTTTAACTGGAAAAATGTTTGATAAAAAAGTGGAATTGAAAGATAGAATTGTGAAATTAAATGATAAGATTACTATTGATCGTGATTTAAACTCAGCGATAAACATATTGAACCGTTGGTTTGAACATCACCTTGCTGGTATGAACCAGCCTTTGGATATATTCAGAGTTCTTCGAGTTTATAACTTGAAGGAATCTATAACATTAATGTTGTAGATGTTCATAAACAAAATTTTCCATTACAAGTAAATCTACAGTTCCATTTTTTAAATGTTCAAAAGCATGTTCTGGTTTGTCTATAATTGGTTCGCCATGACCGTTAAATGATGTATTAAGTAAAACTGGAATATTTGATAATTTACGATATTCATTTAATATTTCGTAAAAATGTGGATTTTTATTTTTAACAACAATTTGTGGTCTAGATGAATAATCTACATGGTGTATAACAGCGGGTATTTTATCAACCCATTCTGGTCTAGTAGTATAACACATTGTCATAAATTCGGCAGTATATTGAGATTTATTAGCATAAAAGACAGCATTTGCGTATTCTGATAGAACAATTGGTGCAAAAGGCATAATATCATCTCTTTTAAGACGATTATTTAACATTTCGTGTGTGCCCCTATCAGTTGGTCTAACCAAGATAGATCTCGCACCCAGTGCTCTTGGACCGTGTTCAAATCTACCTTTAAAGAAGCCAACGATCTTACCATCGTTCAATTCCTTTGCAATTTCACTAGAAATATAAGGAATTCTTTTAAAATTATAATTTTTTGATGATATTTCAATTTCATCATCAGTATAACTGAGACCAAGAAAAACATTATCAAATTTTTCTATTTGTCTTTCTCCAAGTTCATATGATTTTAATAAAGCAGATCCAATAGCTAATCCATTATCACCCATTGGTGGAACAATATAAACTTCATCAACCCAATTTAATTCGTTTATTTTTTGATTTAATTTAACATTGGCAAATAAACCACCAGCCAAACACAATTTAGTATAATCTGGATATAATGAATGTAAATTGTTTATAAATTTGATCATTTCATTTTCAACAAGTAATTGAACATTAAAAGCAATATCAGCTTTTTGTTCTTTGGTATCATACCAACCTTTTTCTTTTAATTTACTTGTTACATAATCTGTTTTACTATCTGGATTTGGTGGAATAAAAAACAAACCATCATTTCTAAATATTTGTTCAAAATATTTATATAATTTTTCATTATATTTACCATTACCGGCTAGACCTACAACTTTACCTTCATCTTTATTTATTTTCCATCCCAAAGAAACTGTAACATGACCATATAAAGATGCTGCAGAAGAATATACAAAACTGGGTAAATCTGAAACTTGTTTTAAATTACCACTTTGAGCTAAATATACTTTTCCATAAGAAAAATCACCCATTCCATCATGGGTTATAACTAATACTTTATCATGTTTAAATCCAGATGTATAATAAACAGATGCAGCATGACATAAATGATGATCATATTTGACAAGATTCCAAGCTGGATTGTTTGATTTGAAATGTATTGATACTTGTTCTGGAATGGCACTAGTTAAATAATCTACATCCTCTAATCTGAATTCTGTTTTTTCTAGTATTTTTTTATAAGATAAATGAGGAAAATCCCAAATTTTATCATCACCAGATTTAATCCTATTCATTCTTTCTTCTTCAATGGCATAAATTATTTTTCCATCTTCTATATAGGCAATTACTTTATCATGTTCACCGGCATTAAATCCATATATTCTACTCACAAAATTAATTTATTATTTTACAATTATCTTTATACCACCACTTGTTCCTGATGTTGATGAAGTTCCACTCGTTCCTGACGTTGAAGAAGTTCCTGAACTTCCACTGGTTCCTGACGTTGATGAAGTCCCACTTGTTCCTGACGTCGCAGAGGTTCCTGAACTTCCACTGCTTCCACTAACACCACTTGTTCCGGAAGTTGATGAAGTCCCACTGGTTCCTGACGTTTTATCTATATAACCATTTTTAACAATACCTAAAATACTATCTTCTGTACAAAAATATTCATTGATATCTGTTTTATCATGTGATCTTAACCAATATCTACCTGTTTTATCTACCTCATAAATAATATATTCACCATCTTTGGCTTTACCTGTTGTTCCATTTGGTGTTAATTTATTTACTTTAACAGCTTTTACTTTTTGTCCTTGATAATATTTAGTATTATAATGTTTTTTTGCATAATCATCAAACCAATCTTCTTTATTCTTATTAAACAAATTATCAAAAAGTATTGGATCTGTTGTTTTATCTATTTTTGGTGAATCTATTGGATTTGAATTAGTTGGATTTTGTTTATTATCTTTATCTAATATTTCAAAATCATCCTCAGATATATAACAAGAATAATCAACTACATTATAACATTTTTTATCCTTGCGAATTTCGTGATTATCTCTAATCTTAACAATACTACCCACAGGAATTCTATGTGCTACTGTATCTTTAATAATTTTTACTTTCGTTTCCATTTTATTTATATTTATAATTCTTTCCAATACCAAAATTCACCTATTAAAACAGGTTCTACGTTTTTCCCTTTTGGTGGTTTAATACCCGGCCAATTTTTGTTTTCTGGATAATCTTTATTTCTCCAAACAAAATGACCCCATCTATTTTTATAGAAAATATTCCATTTTTCTTCATATTTTCTAATGGCTATTTTACTGATTCCATTTTCAAAACTAATTTCTTTTTTCATATTATTTTATTATTAATTTGGCATTTGAAAACCCATTATTATAAATCATTCCATAACTTATCAATCCATTATAATGATGATTATTGAAAGAATAATATATTTCACCACAAATATTATGTTCCCATCTAACCATATAACTTATATTTGGATGTTCCTGACATTTTTCAAGAATATTTCCATTCATATCATAAACAGTTACTTCATGAGTACCATCTCTTTTGTAATCTTTTTCTAGTTGTTTCAGATTTTGAAATTCCCATTCAGAAAGACCTAATGACTTAGCTGTATATTTTTTCTTTTTTTTAAAAATATTTATCATGATTCTAAAAAATTAAAATTGTTTTTTAAAAGATATTGTATTGCTTTTTTTCCATTATCGTTCAATTCACGTGTTCCTATTCCTGCGAAATTTTCAGTTAATGGTGGAATATATTTTAATAAAATAAATTTATCACATGGTTCTTGATCTTTACACCATTCATACCATTTATTTGTATTTTGATCAAATACATAAACTTTTTTATTATTATCAATTCCAATTTGCACAGCCCACCCGGTTCCACCATCAACTTCTCTTCTTATTCTCATTTTATTTTTTATTCTACCAATAGCAAAAATGGCTTCAGCGTTTTTAACCTGAAACCAATTTCTACTTAAAAGATTTTTAACATATTTTGAAATATGATCAATATCTCTTTTTAAAGTTTTATTAGCAATTTCAATGTGTTTAAATCCTTCATCTAATTCATCTTGTGATAGAATATATCTATTTTTTGATGTTGTGTTATGCCCGTTAAAAGAATAAGCTACTGTTGATATTTCATATTTTTCTCCATCTAGTTCAAAAACAGTATCGGCTCCTGTTGCACCACCACTAAAATTTGTATATTTTATAATATTTCTTTTACCAAGTACCATATTATTTATATACATTTTTTAATTTAAAGTTTTACTTGGTTCCTGTTGAATTGAATCCACCGGATCCTCTTTCCGTATTTGATAATTCATTTACTTGATCCCATTCTGCTTTTTCGTGTTGATTAATAACTATTTGAGCTATTCTATCACCATTATTGATAGTAAATATTTCAGTTGATAGATTAATCAATAAAACACATAATTCTCCTCTATAGTCACTATCTAGTGTACCGGGGGTGTTGATTACTGTAATTCCATTTTTAATAGCCAATCCACTTCTTGGTCTTACTTGTAATTCATAACCTTCTGGTAATTCTACATAAAGACCTGTATGTATCATTTTTCTTTCCATAGGTGATAAATAAATACCCGATTCATTTGGACTTATATAAGCTCTAATATCCATACCAGCACTTCCAGTTGTTGCATATGATGGTAAATCATTATTTGATTTATTTACAATTTTTATTTTCATATTATTTAGATTGTTTTTTAAACGAAAAAAGGTCAAATGAATGACCCTTTTTCTATATAGTGTGTGTCGATTATTATTTTACTTCTCCTGTTTTCTCATCAATTATAACTGGTTCTGGATTAATAACTGTTCCTGTTATTGCACTTTCATCTACTGTTAATGATCCACCCCATACTTGGAATTGTTGACTCAATCTTTGAACAACAGTATTATACGCATTGTATAATTTTGTTCTTTCTCCTATTTTTCTCAAAATACCTTTGAAATTTTCAAATTCTGGTCCAACACCCTTAACTTTATATTTACTAAATAAATGATAAAGAATAATAAGGTGATTTACGTTAATGACAGTTCCCATGTCAATACTATTTACACCATCTTTTTTGAAACTTTTGTAAAAATCAAGATATTTATCTTTTAATTCTTCCATTTGAAAAACTTCATCTTGGTTATATTCAAGTTTTTTAACCATTACTTCATATAAGAATTTATGTTCTTCAAAACTCAATGGAAAGATAAAGTTTAAATGATTTAGATTCATTTGATAATCATTGAATAAAAACTCAGCTATATCATATAACTTGTCTTTATCTTTTTCTGTCATAGCTTTAACCAAATCAGTATTAGCATCATATTTACGAAGAAAAGCCCAAAGATTATCTTTTTGAAGATTATATTTATTTGTAAATTCTTCTCCTAAAAATTTTACTGCCGTTTCTTTTATGATATTTTCTGCTTCAAGTTGAAGTAAAGCTTCTTTCTTTTCATCTGTTTGTTTTTTACTAACTTTTAAAGCTTCTATCATATCATAGTAATCATCAACTTTTAATTCTTCACCATTAATAAAATCAAAATTCTCTAATTCTTCTAATGATTTTTCAATTTTAATATCTTTAAACTTGTTGTATTCTTCCTCAGTTAAAGCGAAATTTGTTAAATCTTTTTCTTCATTCATATAAATAATATTTATTTTTTAAATTACTTTAATAGTAATATTTTTTTCAATTTTTTCAAGTTCTTGTAATGTCATATTGTTATATAAATTTCTAAGAACATCTACTTTTAATTCATCTTCTAATGTATTTATTTTAAATGTTTCATCAGCAAAATAATCTTTTATTTGTTCTTCTTCTGATGAAGATAATCTATTGTGTTCAATATAATTCATTACATCATCAAAATCTATAGATTCTTCTTCATCATAATTAATTGCTTTTAAAATAGCTTCTTTATCTGATGAATATAAATGATTTTCATCTAAATAATCTATAATATCATCCCATTCAATTTCAATGTTTGATTTTAAAAACTCGATGATTGCATCATCTTTTAATTTACATTTCATTTTTTGTTGCTTTTCTTGTTTTCTTTTTCTTTATCATTTAATTGTGATAAATATTCACGTTCTAATTTGTTAGCATTTTTAACATTTTCAAGTGTGAATTTATCAATAATTCCACTGGATGTACTGATCAATGGATTGGTGGTTAATTTAATAGTTCCTTTTTCGGTATTAAATTCAATCTTATCAATTTCTTGACTAATTAAAAGTTCCTTTGTGTCATCTTCAAATTCTTCGAAAAATGTTTCATTAAAAGTAACCAACAAATGAGCACCCAAAATAAATGAGTATTGATCTGGTAATTTTGATAACTTAACTAATTTCTTCGATTTATTATTTGTAATAAATACATAATCAACATCGAAAGGGTGTGCAAAAGATTTTTGAATCTTTTTAAAATAAGACACTACATCTTGATCTGTTTTTAAAAATTCTGCCATAAAATTTGTAATTATTTTTTAATGTATATTATCTAAAATATCATTTGTTTTAATTTCTTCTAAAATTTATTATAATATTTATATTTCTATTATTTTATCACCAATTTTTACTTTTTTAATTTCTTTTCTATTAATACCATTCATTAATTGTTCTATGATATTATAAAAAAATACTTCAAATAATTCACCATTAAAACATTTTAATTTTTCATAGATTAATTTATTGTTTTCTTCTTTAATATATTATTATTTTTTAAAAATTAGTACCAGAATCGATTCCAGATTTTACATAATTCAAATAAATATTAAATTCTTCTGAATCATCTAAATTATAAATTATATCATCATCTTTGATTGTATTTTTTATTTGATGATCCCAAACAATAAAAATTTCATTGAAAACAACAAATATAATTCTAGGATATGGATATTTATCTTGTTCACTTTGTTTTTCAATTCCTATTTTTTCACCCAATTTTTGAATTGATAGAAAAGATCCTTTAGCAAATATTTTCGGCATTTGGGTTTTTCCTATTACTGTTCCTGTTATTTTATCCATTTGAAAAATTTATTTTTATTTCATCGAAACATTTAATTTTCATGTTTTCATATTTTATTTCCAAAACATAATCCGATAAATATTCGATCATTATCATTTATATATGGATAATATTTTCTTATTTCTGTATTGTTTTTATATTTTTTTTCACCATACAATATAGTGTTATTACTAATAAAGAATATAAATTCTTTTGCTGTTGTTGGTAAATATTTTAAATTTGTTTTATTTTTATTAATTAAATTTTGTAATTTTTTTTCAGAATATAAATAAAAACAATTTTCTTCTTTTATTTCAAATCTATAAATGTTTTTAATATATTCATATTTTAAATCATTATCAACGGCATATTTTTTAAAAAATTTTATTGATTTTTTATTTTTATAAATTGTTTTTAATGGTAGATATCCAATAACTTTAGTTTTACCAACATTATATAAATCATTTAATATTTCATTTTTCATGTTATAATAATCCGATCAAAAAAGAAATAAATTTTACCATTCCACCAATAAAAACACCAGAAATTATTATAATTAGTAAAGATAATAAAAAATAATAAAATACTTTCCATGCGTGATATCTGTATCTAAAAACGATTAGAACATTAACAGAATCTAGAGCATCTATTTTTCTAACAGAAATTAATTCACCTAATCCAATATTCCAAAAATATGTTTGTAATGAATCGATATATTTTCTTACTTGTTCATCTAAATAGCGATAACCATATTTTCTTGCTGTTTCGTGATTTTCTTCTGGTAAATTATAAACTGTCCATAATCTTCCATATACACTATCATATTTTAATTTATATCTGGAAGTCAATGTGGGTAAATTTTGTTTGATAATTTGTCTATAAACAAAATAATTTCTTATTTTCTTGAACATAAAATCACTTTTTTACATTATATATCAAAAAATATAGGTTTGTTTAATGTTATTTACCGAAAGATGCTGGTTTTTGCGTTGAATAAGATGTTGTTTTTTCAGACTCAGCCTTTTTTAGATCTAATAATTCTTTAATATTTTTATCAATATTTTTATTATATGATACTAGATCACCTAACGGATTTGATAAGACGCCCGGATCAAAAAATGGTGATAGAACTTGGCTAGTTTGACCCGGAATATATGGAACGACACCAGTAAATCTTGCAGATCCAGAATTATCATCCAAAACAGCTTTAATATCCATTCTTCTACTTTTTAATACATCAATAGTTTCTTGTAATTTCATATTATCAATTAAAGATATAGCTGTAAACGAACTTGAAAACTTTGTTAATTTGTCGAATACTGACATGTCAATCTCTTGTATTGTTTCTCCTAAACCCTTTAAAGATTTAGATAATAAATAAATAGACGCTGCATTAGATAAACCAAATCCTGAAATTTTATTCATAGATTCAGATAAGGAAGATAATCTATCAGCTATTTCTTTTGTTGGAACACTATTTGTTAATTCCTTTAAACTGATTGCAAATTTATTTATATTATCACTAGTTCCATCATTGAAAACATCTTTGTTATTGAATTTTTTAGCGACTGAAATCATGACATCAACCATATTATCTAAATTTTTAGCATTATCTGCTGAAAAATCTTTTCTTGATAAAATAATAAATGATTGAACTGAATCACTAATATTTTTTATCCATTCTTCTTTTGGATATGGTAATGAATCCCATTTAATTAAACTACCCGGTGGGGTAGAGAATCTTCTTCCAACACTTATTAATCCAGTTATTAAAGTATTGATAGTTGAACCGAAAACATCAGTTATATTTGCGTTTCCAATAAATTGACCTCTTACTTTTCTTATTAAATCAATAAACGATTGAATTGATCCACCAACATTTGTAACCCAGTCGGAACTTGGAAAAGGTAATGTGTCCCATCTTATATCAGTAGCTCTTTGCATTTTTCTAGCAGCACCAATTATACCATCCATCAGAATATTTACCATTCCATCAAATTTGTCTGTTATATCTGTGCTAAATATTCCACCAAATAAGGATCTGGATGCTTCGGCGAATAAAGATATAGCTGTACCGACCCCTTTAGACCATTCTTCTGTTGGATAATTACCAGACCAAGAAACACCACCTAATTTTTTATTTGCTTCAACCATTCCATCTACAACAGCACGTATTGAACTTTTCATTTGTTCAACATCAATTCCTGTGAAAATAGAAAGTATTCCACCAGTTGCTAATCCCATTGAAGCAATACCTTCGGCAAAAGCCATTATTGCTGTTCCAACTCCATTTGCCCATTCAAAAGTAGGACCACCTGTATATGTTCCGCCTGCTAATATTTTCGATACATCGACTATACTTTGGGCAATATATTTCATTACTTTAACACCAGCATAAATAGCTATAAAACCAACACCTAATGTACCTATTGTAAGAGCACCTAAGGCTATAACAGACGCTGAAAAGGCTGTCATCAATATTCCAGTCCCCATAGCCCAATCTAAACTAGGTCCACGACTATAAGTACCACCGGCTAGTATTTTTGCTACATCAACTATATTTTGTGCAATCAACATATTAGCAGCGGCACCGGCAAGTAAAGCAACATATCCAAGTCCACCAGTCATGAAAATTGCAGCACCCAAAAGTGTCATTGATAATCCAAATGTAAATAAAGATAAACCAACTCCAGAACTCCATCCCAATGATGGAAATTTATCATAAGAACCTTCATTTAATATTTTACTAACCAACCATATTGTTCCAGCAACTATTAAAATGGCTATTGCACCCATAGTTACATTTGCACCACTTGGATCAAATTTCCCAAACAAAAACATACCAGCACCAAATAAAGTTAATGATAATCCAACTTCTGTAACCCAATCAATATTTGGATATTTATCATATACACCATTTCCTAATATTTTACTTGAAATATTTATTGCTAAAGATATGATAAGAATTGAAGCTAATCCTTGTGCAATCATTTCTCCACTTGGATCGAATTTACCAAGAGCAAACATACCACCACCAAAAAGAATTAATGATAATCCAACATCAGTAATCCATTTTATAGATGGATATTTAGTATACATTCCAAGTTGTAAAATCCAACTTGTTAAAACAATTGCTGTTGATGTAATTAATACATTTTGAATATCTTTTTTATCGAATGATGAAAATTTGTTCATTATTTGTAATTTTCCTAACGCCATCATAAACCCACCAAAAACAACAATTGATAGTCCTACTTGAGTTGACCATTTCCAATCTGGATAAGCACCATCGTATTTTCCTACTGATAATATCCAACTTGCTGCTGCAATTGTAAAAGCAACTATAAGAATAGTTGAAGCGGTTCTAAATGCACTACTACCACCAACACCACCCAATCCAATTCTTACCATGTTTGAAGAAAACATTTTCCAAGCAAAACTAAATGCAACTAAAGCTATTCCTATTGCTATGGTTGTTATAACAAGACCTAATGCGAATGTGAAACTAAATGGAACTACACCAGATAATATTTCACTTGATTTTTTGATAGCCCAAGCCGCAACAACCATTAAAGCACCTATTGATATTGCTTTCATAATAGTTATTCCATCTGAAAATTCGGCTACTTTACTTACCGCATATAATACAATACCTAATGTGACTGCTGTAAAAATAGCTGTTAATCCTTGCATAACAGATATTGGTGTAATTTTACTAAATAACCAAGATGCTAGAACAATACCTCCTGCTACAGCACCTATTATCATACCAAAAACAGCACCTTTTGTTAAGAAAGTAATAACAGAACTTGACATATTCATTTTAGAAACTGCTGTTGTAACAGCATATAAAGCGATACCAAGAGCAATAGATGTAAATGTTACACTTAATATTGTTCTAAAATCTAATGTGGCTGCTTGTTTTAATATATGACTTGATGTGACAATAGCTGTTGAAACAATAGGAGCTAAAAATGGTAATAATATTAATCCGAAAATTGTTCTTAAATTAAAATGTATTCTACTAACTGCTTGTGTTAATAAATATAAAGCAGCACCCAAAGCGGTAGCCGTAAAAGCTACTGAAACCATTGTTTTAAGTGTCATTGGAGCTGTAAAAGCTAAAACTTTACTGGATGCGGCAATAGCCATTGACATTACAAACATCATACCTGAAATAGCAATGGTTCTTCCAATGGTTATACCTTTTAATTTTTCAGTTATATAAGAAAAAGTAACAGCCATTAAAGATATTGCTATACCCAATCCAATTACAGATATAACATCAATCGGTCCAATTAATTTAAAAGCTAATCCAATGGCTAAAACACCACCTGCTATAAGGGTTATAATTTTTATACCATCTATTATTTTACCTTTGTTCTTTGGATCTGAAACTTCACCGAACATTCCAGCTTCTTTTTGTTTCTTTACAGATTTTATTTCTTCAAGAATTTTTTGTTGGTTGGTTTCTATTTTTTTTGAAGTGGTTTTTATTTCTTTTAAATCTTCGACTATTTGACTCAATTTCTTTTCATCCATGTTTTTGAGCATAGTCTCCATTATATCAGTATCTTTTCTTTTGACCTGTTCTTGAAGAATCTCTACGATTTTTTCCAAAGATTTATTATAATTTCCTAATGCTTCGGTATATTTTTCGTCTATTTTAGCCATTTATGGATGTTGTGAATGTATTTTTAAGTATATATTAAATGTGGTTGATTTCAAAAGTTCTTTTTAATTTTATCTGTTTGTTTTTTAATAAAATCAGTTTGAGATGATGTTGAATCGACTTCTTTTCTAAGAGTTCCTAATTCATCTTTTTGATTTTGATCAAAGTTTTTGGCATCATTAGGATTTTCTGGTCTAAGTGCAGCTTGTCTTTTTTTCCATTCTTCCATTTTTTGATTTGCTGTTTGCTGTCTATCTTGAATGTTTTTAGATGCTGTTTGTAATTCTTTAACTTTCAAATCTTTCTGTTTTTTAATTTTATCTTGGAGTAATTTATCATTTTGTGGTTGAGTATTTCCTCTGTTTGTATTTACGTTAGTTCTATTTTCTTCTTTATCACCAATAGCATTTATAGATGCAGCGGCATCTTCACTAATAAATTGATTGAAAGTTTTTATTTTTTTCATAATGGAAGTTCTTTGTTTTTCATATATATTAAAAGACGATTATGAAAAATAATATATATTTGGTATGAAATATTTATTACAATTTGAATCATTTTTGAATGAAGAAAGATCAGGATATGGTTTTACCATATATACTTATGATGAAATGGGTTAACCAACAGCTAATAAAAATCTAACATTATCTACAAGAAATTACCAAAACTTACAAGTAAAAATAAATATGGAAAAAATCGGTATTTTTAATTAATATATAGTATTTATAAGAAAGGGAATAAAACACCACCTTTTTTTGTAAATCTATGTTGAAAGCAGTTAAAATACGATTATATCCAACTAAAACTCAAACAAGTTACATTAACCGTTTATGTGGTTCATATCGTAAAGTTTATAATATGTGTCTTGAAAAGAAGATAAACGCTTATAACAATGATAAAACCAGTTTAGGTTTAACTGAACTTGGTCATTATTTTCATAACGAACTGACCAATGAAAGTGGAAACTACCAAAGATCAAATTGATATAAATGGAACAATAGAATCTAATGCTGAATATCCAGATGAATGTGAAATAACTCTTAAAGAAAATGCTAAATTGAAGATAATAAATATAGAAAAATACGTTAATTGACGTTTACATCAATATACATTTCCCCAAAATTTATTTTATTTTTTTGACGATCTAATCCTTCATTTATTGAAGGTTTGATATTATCTGTTGTAAATGGAACGAGCACACCCATATCTATAGCAAATAATACATTTTTCCTTACAGCTTCGGTTGTTAAAGGATTATCCCTTTCACAAATTATTGTGGGTAAGGCATTTACATTATCACTCAATAGATCAGCTATCTTTTGAACGGTAAATCGTTTTTTCATTTTTTCGTCCATAATACAAAGATATAGAACTTTAACGAAATAAAAAAATTATTTGTTTTTACTTAAATGTTTGATTCCGGTTTGTATGATATTTTCTGTAGTATCATCAGCTTCTAAATCGATTCTATTTAAAAATTTAAGCACATTATCTTCTGTAAATCCAAGAGATGTTAATCCATTATAAGCAGCGTTCATTCTTTCATCTTTAAATTTGTCAGCTTCAGTTGTTTTTTTAAACTTTACTTGTTTAATTTTATTTTTTATTGGTCCAACTGGTTCTTTTTCAGTTGGTTTAGTTTCAGTTATGGATGGTACTGGTTCTTTTTCAGTTGTAACTGGATTAATTGGTTTCGTTTCAGATATGGATACTGGTTCTGGTATATCATATTTGGATCTTATTTGCTTGAAAGCATTATCAATTCTTTGTAATAATCTTCTTTTAATATCCTCACTACTTTCACCTTCATTTAAAAAATATTCAAATATTGTTATCATGCCGTTGGTTGTGTTTTTTGTGGTTCTGTTTTTGGAACTTCTGATTGTCCTTCAGGTTTTGTTTTATTATTTAATCTTGTAACTATATTATTTACATAAGTCTTAATGTCGGTTTTTATTTTTTCTATATCAACTTTAGGTGTTTCTGGTTTTACTTCATTTTTCGGTGCCGATGTTTCAACTACCGGCTTTGTTTGATCTTCTTTCTTTATTGGTTTTCCGTGTTGATCTAAAATTTCTTCATTTAAAAAACTTTTATAATTTAATACCATTTTAATTATTTTATTTTTATACTAATACCGGGAATTTCCAAAAACTTCGGTACAACTTTAGTTAATGGTGCTTTAAAATCTTTTTTAAGCGGATCATTTATTTCAAATGTTTCTCCTGTTCCGATAGTAAATTCAGGTGCAGTTTCTAATTTAGAAATATCAGTTATTTTTACAAGATTACCACCAGTATCACTCACTGCAAATATTTCAAAATTAGCAGGTGCACTAGTCCAAGATGCTGAATTTCCTTCAAAATAAAGATAAAAAATTCTGGCTTTATTTATTTTATATTCGCCTGTTGATATTGCATTAATTGGATTTGAAAAAATAAAATAAATTCCAACTAATTCCATTCTTTTCCCCTTTTTTGGATTTTTAATAGATAGATAAGTTGGAGCTGAACCATTATTTATGGTATCTAAAAATATACTTTCATATTTTTGTGTGTTCATGTCTAATTTTTTGTTTTTATCAAAATCAGATATGACTTTATCAAAATCTATACACCCCAAATATTTATATACTTTGGATCCAACTGCTGTTTCTAAATTAAAAACAGTTCCAGCAAATGCACCTCTATATAATCTTATAATACCTTCATTTTTCAAACTATGTTTTATACCATTGGATGGACCAAAATTAATAAATTTACCAATTCTTGATATTTCTTTAGCTTTTTCATCAGCAACTTCTTGTTTTTTTCCATCTTTATCATCTGTTGGTAAATAATTAGACTTTTTTAATTCGATTGGATCTATATCGTTGGTATTTAAAAAAGATTTAAATTCTCCTTTGACAGTTTCAACTCTTTTTTGCCATCCAGCACTTAATGCTTGTTTTTTACTTGGGTCTCCAATGATATTATTTATCGTTGTTGCTATTCTGACTATACTATTTTTATTAACTTTTTCTGTAGCATTTGCTCTCATTTTATCGGTAAATATAGATGCTAATTGTTTAAAATTTATATCTTCTACATTATTAACTCCTTGATCTTTTAAAAATTTTCTAACACCATCTGTAGAAATTTCATCACCTAGAATAAAACCAAGACCGGTTCCACTACCACTACCTACTTTTTCTTCAATAATTTCATATTTATCAAAAACATATCCTTCAACTAATACTTTAGTTGCAATGTTCGGAACGATTGCACTTAACGCTGTTACTAATCCATCAAGAACACTTTTCTCTCCCGCTGATAATGAATATTTTAATTGAACTGGGGGTGTTACAGAATTTAAAGTTATAGCTTTTATTTCAGAAATACTTGTTTTTATTGCATTTAAATCGTTATCTAATGTTGTGCTTCTATTTAATAATGCAAATTTTTCGTTTATATTTTTAACATTTACTATTAATTTATCACTTAACATTTTAAAATCGTTGTATTCTCTCGATCCACTATCAATACTTCTCATCCCAGAAAGAATATCATTATTAGCTTCGGTTAAAACAGTTTCCCAACCAACAACATCATATCTTAATAATAAAATATCATTTGCTGCTAGAACTATATCATTTTCTTCAATTTCTTCTTTTTTAGCTGGTTCTTCTGGTGTAATTGGTGCTTGCGGATTCTTCAAATCTATACTAGCTGATTTACAATATCTTAATACACCAGCAAAATATTCATTTTCTAGTTTTCTTTTAAAATATTCTAATTGAACTTCATCTATCCCTCTTTTAATTAATTTAAACAATCCAATAGTTGCACGACCAACAAGAGATTGACTAAAACCGGTATTATTACTATATTCTGTACCTGTTTCACCGGCAGCTTCGTACATTTTTTTAAACTCACTAAATGATGTAATATTTTTTAAAGAAAACATATTATCGAATTGTTTTTTGAATATATATTAAAAAGTGAAAATGTAATTTTAAAAAATAATAATTGACATTACTTTTCTTGCTTATGTGACTCAAAACTTTATGTTCTAAAGAAACTCGGTATTTCAGTTCCAAGTTTTTTATTACTAAATAAAACTCTTTTTTAATGGTAATCATTAACTTTATATATTAAAAATTACAAAGTCAAATTTCTATTTTCATTTTTTTATATATAACTGTCAAGAAAATAATTTAAATACTAAATGATAACTAAATTTGAAGAATTTATTAAAGAGAATTCTGAATTCAACCAATATCTAATGGGTGGTGAAACTCAAAATTCTTTAGGTCCGGGTTATGGATTTGCCACTGACCCGGGATTATCAATCTATTCCAATGACAATAACCCTTATCAAGACCTTTATGCCAGAAAAGCTGGAACTACTAATAAATTAATGCAAATAGCAAGAGATGCTGGTAAAAACTTATTTAATGATCCAAGATTTACAAGAAAGAATGATAAATTTGTTGAAGATAGTGAATATTACAAGAAATTGAAAATATTAAGAATGTATGAGAATAAAAATCTTAAATTAGATATTTTTGTATCATTTGAATTTAACGAACAAGAAATATTCGGTGTTTTTAGAAACTTTAACGGTTTGACTAAACCACCAGCTTTAAGTGCACCAGAATTATTTGAAAATGGTCAATATCCATATATTGATAAAGAATATATTTTGAAATTAAATAACTTTTTATATAAAAAATTATATAATTGGTTTAAACCAGAACCCGGTCTTTATATAAATTTAAAAGAAAATAATGTAATAAAAGATGAGATGGGTAGACAACTTTTCTTAAATAAAGGAAAAATTATAGAAGTCATGGGTTATAATGAAGATGAAAATAACGATCCATTTGCTATTCTTAAAATGAAAGATCAAACATATTATATTGAAAAAAACAATTTCTATTGGATTAATTGGAGATTCGATCCTGCCAATAAAAAGGAAGAATCTATGAAACAAATTTTTGGATTTAACCAATTTATAATAGAAAATAGAAGATGGAAAAAGGAATATTTAACAAATTTACAAGATATTCTTAGTCATAAAATTGATCACGCAGAAGAAATTTTATCTCTAAGTGATTTAGATCCAGAAGGTGCTATTATTCTTTTAAGAGAACTAGACACCGATTATTCTAATGAATTAGCTGATGAAATTGATAAATTATTAAATATGTGGGGTTAACCAACTGCTAACAAAATCTTGAACAAATCTACACAAACTTACACAAATCTACAAGTAAAAATAAATATGAAAAAAATCGGTATTTTTAATTAATATATAGTATTTATAAGAAAGGGTGTTAAAACACATCCTGAATTGTAAAGACTATGTTAAAGGCAATTAAAATACGATTATATCCAACGAAAACTCAAACAAGTTATATCAACCGTTTGTGCGGTTCATATCGTAAAGTATATAATATGTGTCTGGAAAAGAAGATAAACGCTTACAACACAGATAAAACCAGTTTAGGTCTAACTGAACTTGGTCATTATTTTCATCAGGAATTAACAAAAACAGAAGAATTTTCGTACCTGAATGAACATAATACCAAAGTGCTGAAACAAGCCGTTCTAAACTTAACTGACGCATACAAACGATTTTTTGTGAACAACACAGGTTTTCCAAAATACAAATCCAAACACGATAATCAATCTTGTAGGTTTCCATTGGAAGGTATATCCAAGTACAATGTTTATTCAGATAACCGTGTAACACTTGGTAAACCACTGAAAAAAGTTAAATTTGAATGTTCAGACAGAGATAGAAATTATCTAACCAATCACAAAGATAAAATAAAGTCAGCAACGCTATCCAGAACAAAATCAGACAAATATTTTCTTTCAATCCTGATTGAAAATATTATTATTGAACCAATGCAGAAACCAACGAATGATATTATAGGTATTGATGTTGGTATCAAAGATTTTATGGTTTGTTCAGATGGTCAGGTATTTAATAACTTGAAATTAAGAAAAAACAATGAAAAGACATTGGTTAAACTGCAACGACAGTTATCAAAAAGAGTTGTTGGGAGTCATAACCGATATAAAGCCAAAATAAAACTTGCAAGAAAATACGAAGAATTAAATAACATTAAAATAAATTACATACATAATATTACAACTCAATTAGTTCGTGAGAACCAAACGATAGTCATTGAGGATTTGAATGTTAGTGGTATGATGAAAAACCATTGTTTAGCAAAGTCAATTCAAGACCTTTCAATTAATGAAACATTTAGACAGTTAAAGTATAAATGTGAATGGTATGGAAGAGATTTGGTGGTGATAGATAGATGGTTTCCCTCAAGTAAACTATGTTCAAACTGCGGATATAAGTATAAAAACTTATCACTAAAAGAAAGAGATTGGGTATGTCCTGATTGTGGTACACACCATTCAAGAGATTTCAACGCAGCAACAAATATAGTGAATGAAGGGAAAAGAATTGTAGGGATACGTTATCCCGAACTTACGCTTGCGGAGTATCCGCTTATGGACGAACATTCAGAAATGAATCTAAGAAGTAATGATACGATGAAACAAGAAGAAAAAGTTACACAGGTGTAGATTTGTGTAAGATTTTTTAAACGGTGAGTTTGATGTTGAATCAGAAATAGAATTAAGTAAATTAAATTAATTATTTCATAAATCCTTCAAATTTAAACATTGAAAATTCACTTTTTCCATCTATTGTAGTACAAGGTCTTTCAACTTGATCTTGAGCCTGAACTGTTGTTTCTATTAAATTGTTGTTATTATTTGGACTTTTAGTTAAAAATCTAACTACCATATAATTACCCAATTGTCTAGAACCACCACTTTCTTTTGTAAATACAGTCACTCTATGGTTTTTTATTCCTCTTACACCAATAATAGCAATATAATTATTTTCAGTTTTTGATATGATTGATTTTAAAACAGTAATTTCAACTTTTTCTAAATCTTTTTTCTCAAAACCTTCAAATGGTTTTTTCAAATCCAATGTTCTATTTAAGTTTGCAGCTTGCAATCTTTTATCTTGTTTTTCTACAACTTGTTCAATTTTACCTTCATTTAATAATGATTGTTGATTTCTTCTAATGGTAGCAAAATCAGCTTGACAAATCATTTTTTCTGTCATTACTCTATCATTTAAACGATATCCTGCAGGTGCCATTCTATAAAAATTACCGGTGAACATAATAGATAAAATATTAGTTGTTTTCATCAATCTCCACTCGTCATTAACCTCTTTTTTCTTATGTACAGACCAACCTTCAACATGAAATGTTCTAAGAAGTTTATTTTTTGTATTTCTATTAATACCAAGAGCCATTGGATAAATTGTTCTTGAACGACCACCACGCCATTTGTCCTTATCTCCTCTATATGTAATGGTTAAAGCCATACCATATTGAATAGCTTTAATAAGTAATGGCTCAAGTTTATTGTCCATTTGGGGTGTAAATTTCATGAGTTTATTAATAGGGAAACCCGGAACCATATCTTCGTTTCTAGCTTCTGTAATCAGATTTCTTTCATTCAATTTCCAATTAAATTTTGGAACAAATGCGACATCTGTTAAGTTATTATATGAATCATATTGGTCAAACATTTTCTTTATATTATTTATTTCCAAACATTAGCACTCCATTTATATGTTGGGTCATTTCCACTTGTATATCCTTGTCTTATTAATTCGGAAACTTTTTGATTTCTTGTATCCTCGGCATTTTCATCTTCTTCTATTGATATCCAAAACCATCCTCTAAAATTTGGATTTTCACCAACTAATTCTCCTTCTGAATAACCTTCTATAACCATATCTGCAATATGATTTTGAACTTCATCTTCAATTCTCTCTTCCTCTTCAAATGTAAAATCATCTTGAAAATCTATTCCTGTTTTATTTTCTTCATTACTCATATGATTTTCATTTATAAATTGTTTAAAATTTTTCATAAATCAATTTGTTTTTCTGATATATATTAAATATTTTTATTCATTTCATTTTTAATCAAATATTCAACATATTCAGATTTTGTTATTTTTTTATCTTTAACAAATTTTTCAAAAATTTCATTCAATTCAATATTTATCGAAAGAGAAATATTTTTCTTTTTATTTTTTATTTTTGGCCTACCTATCATATAATTTTTATGTTTATATATTATTAAATTTAAGTTTTGTTTAAAAATGGAAAAATATGACTTATTTTAATTTATATATACTATTAAAAGAATAATAAAAGAAATGAAAAAAGAGATAACAAAACAGAAAATGATTTTAAGTTTAAGTCCGGAAGTTCTAAATTTTTTAGAAGAAAATTTTGAAAATAAATCTAAATATATTGAATATCTAATATATAAAGATATGAAAGAAAATGATTTATTGAAAAATGATTTGTTTATAGTATGATAATAGATAAAACTATAAATATTAAAAATAAACCTTATTATATCAATAAAGGATATGATAAATATGAAAATTTTATTGATGTTAAAATAGAAGATTTAAGACCAAATAGTAATTATAAAATAAAAGTCAAATGTGATGTTTGTGGAAATGAAAAAGAATTAAGATATTATAAATATATTAAAAATACAAAATTAAATACCGTTCCATATACTTGTAGTCATAAATGTTCAGTTAAAAAACTCATGAATACTTTTAATGAAAGATTTGGTTGTGTTAGTAGTCAACATCCGGATATAAAATTAAAACAGACTAAAACTATGCAATTATTATATGGTGGAAAAAGTCCGTTGTGTGATGAAAAAATTAAAGAAAAATCACAAAAAACAATTTTAAGGAAATACGGTGTTGATAATGTTTCGAAAAACGATGAAATCAAATATAAAAAAATACAAACAACATTAAAAAATTGGAATGTTGAAAATCCATCTCAATCAGAACAAATAAAAAATAAAAAAATTAAAACATCATTAAAAAATTTTGGAGTTGAAAATTCATTACAAAATGAAATGATTAGAAAAAAAGGTAAAACTACAAAATTTAAAAAATATGGAAATGAAAATTATAACAATAGAATCAAATGTGTGGAGACTTGTTTAATAAAATATGGAGTTGAAAATGTATCACAAAATAATGTTATAAATTCAAAAAAACAAAAATCATTATTTTTACGAAAAAAATTTAATAATTTAACTTATCAAGGAACCTATGAATTAGATTTTTTAGAAAAATATCAACATTTGAATATTGAAAAAGGTAAAATAATATCATATGAATTTCAAACAAAGAAAAAAAATTATTTTTCGGATTTTTATTATAAACCACTTAATTTAATTATAGAAATAAAATCCGATTATATTTATAAAAAAGATATTGAAAAAAATTTAATAAAACAAAAAGCTTGTATAGAACAAGGATATAATTTTATTTTTATTTTTAATAAAAATTATAATGATTTTAATATGATGTTATAAAGAACTTTAAGAATCCAATAACTATCACAAATATCATCGAATGGTTTGGGTATATTTTTCATTTCTAATAATTCTCCTTTGTGTTCATTTAAAATCTTTGTTAATTTATCATCTTGATTTAAATCAATTATAGCTTTTAACATATCCTTTTTATCAAAATTACCACCGGTGATGGAATTTAAATTTTGATTAATAACGGTTTTAGTTTTTTTAACACCTTTTTTATTTATTTTTTCCGTTGTAGTTTCACCATAAACTATTTTAGCAACACTAGATTTAATTGATTTGGGTGATAAAATTAATATTTGTTGTAAATTAGGAATACCATCGTATAATTTTTTACGAATTAATGTTGATAGAGTAACAATATCTATAATACTATTTGTATTTTTAAGACCATAATTATATCCTTCAATACCTATGTAAGTGTTTTGAGTTTTATCAATATTTCCTAATACTTTATTAAAAATAATGTCTGATACTTTATCAAATTCTCTTAATTTTATTATTTCTCTTTCACTATAATTTATAACATCATCGTGAGTATAATTAATAAATTCAAAATCTATATTATCTAATACTTTTTTAATCCACACATAACTTTTTTTAGTTGTTGTAAAGTTAAATAGGATAATTTCTTCATTTCTCATAATAGAAATACCGGTAGAGTTCTTGCTTATATCAATTCCAACTATATTCATTTGGTCGTTTTATTTTTATATATATTGGTAGCTAAGGTCACAATTATGGATAAGAAGAGTTTTAAAAAATTAGATAGTTATTTTAAATCATTATTAGATAATATGATTGAGGGAGTTGCTATGCACGAAATGATATTTGATAAAGATAACAATCCTATTGATTATAAAATATTAGATGTTAATTTATCTTTTGAAAAAATACTTGGATTGAAAAAAGATGACGTTAATGGAAAATTGGCTAGTGAAATATATGGTTATGTTCCAGCCTTAAAAGAATATTCTGATGTTGTTATTAATAAAAAATCTTTAAAATTTAAATTGTGTCATAAAACAAAATATTTTGATATATCTGTATCTCCTTGGAATGATGTTGGTTTTATAACTATTTTTTATGATATAACAGATAGATTTGAAATAGAAAATGCTTTAAAAGAAAGTGAATTTTTTGTTAGAAGCATAGTTGAAAGTGCTAGTTTGGGTATTATTGTTTATGATATTAATTTGAATTATGTATTGTGGAATCCGTTTATGGAACAATTAACTGGTGTAAAAGCATCTGAAATTATAGGAAAAAATGCTTTAACATCTTTTCATCATATTAAAGATAATAATCTTGATGTACTTCTTTATAAAGCTTTAAATGGTGAAGAATGTAGATCAGAAGATATTTATTATGAACTTCCAAAATTAAAAAAATCTGGTTGGGGAGTTACGAATTATGGACCTCTTAAAGATACAAAAGGAGAAATAATAGGAGTGGTGGCTTTTATTAAAGATATAACTGATAGAAAAAATTTCGAAAATGAAATTATTAAAGCTAAAGACAAAGCCGAGAAATCAGAACAAATGAAAATAACTTTCTTGTCAAATATGAGTCATGAACTAAGAACTCCAATTAATAGTATTATTGGATTTTCTGAAATATTAAAAGAAGATAATATATCAAAAGATAGAAAAATAGAATATTTAGATATTATAATGAAAAACGGAGATATATTGACAACTCTTATTAACGATATTATCGATATATCTAAAATAGATTCACATATGCTTAGAATTGAAAGAACTGAAATTAATTTAAATAAATTTATTCAAGATTTGAAATCTCAATATTCTAAAGAAATTAAATTAACATCATCAAAATTAAAATTAAATATTGATATAGATTTAAATAGTAATGTATTTATTTTAGCTGATAAATATAGATTAAAACAAATATTGTTAAATTTAATTAATAATTCAATAAAATTTACAAAGAAAGGTTATGTAAAATTTGGATATGAAATTTTAGATAATAATAAATTACAAATATATGTTAAAGATACAGGTATAGGTATAAGTGAAGAAAATCAAAAAATTATATTTAATCGTTTTGTGCAAATTAATGATCCCGGAAAGAAAACAAAAGGTTCTGGTTTAGGTTTGGCTATTTCTAAATCATTATCAGAAATGATGAATTTTGGTGAAATAAAAGTAAATTCTGAATTGGGAAAAGGTAGTTGTTTTTATTTTATAACACCATTCATTATTAAAGATGATAATCAAATAATTGAAAATGATAATAAAGATGATATTGGATATGATTTTACTGGTGTAAGAGTTTTAATTATTGAAGATGATATAGACAGTAATAAAATACTTAAATTATACATGAGATCGGCAAATGCTACTGTTTTTGCAAGTTATGGTAGTGATGCAATGGATATTATTAAAAATAAAAATATAGATGTTGTTTTATTAGATTTAGGATTACTTGATATAAGTGGTTATGATATATTAAAAGATATAAAAGAATTTAATGAAAATATAAAGGTTATTATAGAATCTGCATATGTTGTTTCTGAATATAGAAATAAAGCATTTGAAATGGGTGCTGATGATTTTGTATCTAAACCTTTTAATAAATCTCAAATTTATAATGCAATTTTAAAACAAATTTAAACTAAAACCATTAAAATTAATATATAAACAACAAAATAAGAAATGATTATGGATGAAATAGCAAATTTCAAAAAAACTCAAATAAATAATTATTTTCATAGTCTTTATGATTTGAATGAAGATAATTTGAATATTCAACAAATAAAAATGGACTTACAACAGTTAATTGGTGAGATTCCGGGTATTGATTTACATTACGAAACAGAAAAACTTATTGCTGAAGATGGTGGTGATGAAGTGAAAATTGAAAAACTGAGCGGAATAACCATTTTTTATTCTTATGATGTAAATATGGGATTTGATGAAAATGGTAAGCCAATTATTATTCCACGTTTTGAAAAAATGTCTTATATGATTTAATTATGAATAGAAATAAGGAATTAAACGAATTAGTAAATCGTTTAGAAAGAATTTTTCCAGAACTCAAATTATGGGATGGTTCATATTATATGGAAGATCCAGATTGTTATATACCACCTTATAAATTAGATTGGTATGAAATTATAAAAACTCTAAATGAAAATGGATTAGATATAAAAAATAAAAAAGATTAATTCTTTTTATAAAGTCCCGTCAAAGAAAACAACTACATCTTTAGTGTAGTTTGATGAATTTGACAAAAACCCATTATTTTTAATCAATATATATATTTAACTAGAAATAGTTTTAAATTTTAATCGTTCTTTGATGTATTGA
>Ga0209083_1001168_pt1 | contig 31487 bp, 30 predicted proteins | sample AM7aDNAmetaG_FD_184132 | JGI IMG/M metagenome (GOLD analysis project Ga0209083, IMG submission 184132) | Freshwater microbial communities from Finland to study Microbial Dark Matter (Phase II) - AM7a DNA metaG (SPAdes) (version 3) | ecosystem: Environmental > Aquatic > Freshwater > Lake ... | reverse complement strand
CCTTCAACGCTTGGCCCCCAGTAGAGGGAGAACATTTGAACTTCGAAGGTTCCGTTCTCGTCGCCGCGTTCGGGCATGAACAGAAGCTTGTCGAACTTCCAGCCGTTGATGCGCAGCGGCAGGAAGTGCAGGGCGCTTTGGCTCAGGTCGTCCTTGTTGCACACGGCCAGCAGGTAGGGACTTTTGCTGCTGTCCTTGCCCCAAGGGGTTATCCTGGCATAGTCCCCCCCTTCGCCCATAACAATGGCATATGCGCGCAGGCCCAGCACCCTGGTGTCGGCGGTGGCCTGCTGGCGCATGCGCGTCAGGAGTTTGAGCGCCCCGCTCATGGGAAGCTCATCGCCCAGGGGCTGGGAGTCCAGGTACTTGGGCTGGCCCGGCCCGCTCCCCACCAACAGCAGGCGCGGGGGGGTGGAGTCCAGATCGATCTCCATGGCGGCCTTTTCCAGGCGACCGTTCGGCAGCCGGGTCAGGAGGTCCAGCCTGTAGCGGGTGGGGTTTGGCGCGGTGTACAGGGATTTGTGCTCCGGCACGGGCCTGAGCCCCTCCCAGTAGGTGGCCACGGGGCCGCGCCAGAAGGACTGGCGGCTGTCCGCGTTGCGCAGGTCGCGCACGAACCCGACGTACAGGCGCTCGCCGCCGCCCGCCTCGGGCAGGGAGAAGATGGACGCCTGGCTGTAGCCGGGACCATAGATGGTATGTTCCGGCGTGCTGTCGCACAGCAGGCGCAGCACGAGCGGGTCGCTCATGTCCGGGGGAGTGTAGTCTTGCGCCTGCGCCGGGTGGGCGAGGCAGATAACGAGCAGAAGAGAAGAGAGAATTCGCAGTCCGTTCATGTGCATCCCCGGTGTCGCTACCACTTCGTGCCAATATGGTAGTGGTTTTTGTGCTCCTCAAGGGTCTTGATCTCTCGGTCGTTCGCAGGAATTTTGGGCTCCATCTTCCCTTTACTATCCCTCTTCCACCACCCGGTCGGCCCGATGATCTCCGTGACGTCATCTTTACCTTTCGCCCATTCTTCAAGATTGGTGGCAGCTTCCCGCGCCTGCTCGCCCTTGGGGCCGGTGGCGGTGTCCAGGTTCACCACGCGGACGCCATTGATGTTGTTGATGTCCACGGCCCTTCCCTGGGTGTGTGGGTCATTTGGCTTCGCTGGGTCGTACGGCCTGCGCCCGCTGTTCACGTTGGCCGACTCCAGCTTGGGCACCTCGGTCTTCATGTCCTCCACGGTCTTTCGCATCGGCGCATGGAGGTCTTTCATCTTCGGGTCAGGCTTGTGTGGATCGTCGTTCCTCCACGTGACCTCGGCCGGAGCCTTTGACGGCGGCGGCGCAGGGTTGCGTGAGGGGGTACCGCCGGAGAATCCGCCGCCCGTCTCGCCATAATATCCGTGCCAGCCGTAGGGCTGCGGCTTGTGGCCCGCGCCGATTTTTGTCCCGCTGGCCGTCCCGCCGCCCGAGCCGCCGCCAGCCGCGTTCAGGCTCGCCGCGCCGCCGTCCAAGAGCGACTCCCCGGCCAGTGTCCCTGCAGGCGGCTGCCAGCCTGCGGGCTTCGTCACGGCGAACCAGTCGCCGTACTCTTTGGGGAAATGGTCACGCGGCGCTCCCCAAGGGTCGGGAGTTCTGCGCCACTGACCCGACTCTTCAAAGAACGCCCAGCCCTGTTTGGGCTGCTCGGCCACAAAATTGGTATTCGATTTCCTGCGTACGGGCATACATGCCTCCGATGGTGTTGGCAATGACCGGAGACGATCTCCGGTCCACATTGCCGCATAGGATAGCATGTACTTTTGGGGCAGGACAAAAATGACCCGTTTTTGGCCGGTAAAAGGACGAAAATAGCGGGTTGACAGGGGTTCCAACAAAGACTCAAAAATGGCCCCGTCCCTCGGATCGGCAGGGGCGGGGCCTGTCCATATATGGTTCTTGCGCGCCACCCTGCGCGTATTCTTCCCCGCCTCCTACTCCTTCTTGGCCGGAGCCGCCGGAACAACGCCCGCAGGCGCGGCCGCCGGTGCTGGCGCAGCCGCGGCCGCCTTGACTGCGGCGTTGGTGGATTCCAGCTTGGTCGTGGCCGGGAAGAAGGTCTTGCTCATCCAGATGAACACGAACAGGAGCACGATGCCCAGGCCGATGCTGTAGCCGATGAGTTTCTTCTCGATGGGCAGAAGCGGCTCGTACTCCATGCGCTTCAGCTCGGCGACCATTTCGTTCTGTTCTTCCTCGGTCATCTTGTGCTTGTCAGGCATAAACCACCTCCGTGGGTTCTGGTTAGAGGCCCATCAACGACGGCCCGGAGATGATCGGCGGCTCCATGCCGCTGAAGAAGATCCACGAGATCGCAAGGCCGACCCAGATGATGAAGCCGAACAGGCACAGGAAGTAGACGGCGGCCAGCTTGCCGAAGCCCTCGGCCCAGAGCTTGCGGAAGTTCGAGATGACCCCGATGGTGAAGAAGGTCATGATGAAGAACATGCCCCGGAAGTTGTCCATCTGTCCCGTGGCCTTTTGCGCCAGCTTCATGATGTCCTTGGAGGACAGGCTGACCATGAGCATGAGGATGAAGGTCAAAAAGTAGCCGAAAACGAACTTGGGGAAGCGCTCCCAGATCATGGAGGCCTTGACCTCGCCCTGGCACTCGATCTTGGAGCACCACACGATGGCCAGCACAAAGGCCCAGATGCCGATGAACATGTCGATGAAGATCTTGCTGGTCACGGCGGGCATGGCGATCCAGCCCGGCTCGTAGACGGTTCCGGCCGCAGCCGCCTTGGCCCGGACCAGGGAGTCCACGATGGTGCCGGAGGCGATGGCCGCGCCGTCGGTCTTCACCGCCAGGCCCATCCAGTCGCCCGCGACCATGGGATGCATCCACAACAATTCACGCGACATGAAGGGCAGGATGATCAGCTCGACCACCGCGAAGATGACCACCAGCGACGAAACCATGATGGACACCACGGGCCGCGCGCGGATGGCCGCTCCCGTGGCGATGGCTGCCGAGACGCCGCAGATGGAGATGCCCGAGGCCAGCGGCACCGCCCACTCGCGGTTGAATTTGAAGAGCGTGCGGGCCACCAGGTAGACCACGGCCCAGTCGATGAGGTAGACCTCGATGGAGGCGCACAGGCCCCGGAACAGGATGGCCTGGCCCATGCCCAGGTGCTCGGCGGCCTTTGCGCCCAGGGCCGCGCCCAGGATGACGATGGCCGTCTTGACGTAGAGTTCGGGCCGTGTGGCCTCGCTCATGGTGCTGACCAGGCCGGGGAAGAAGTTGCCCACCACCAGCCCGGCCAGCAGGGCCACGATGAAGCCCGCCTCGCCGGTGAGGTTCAGCGACCAGCTGATGCCGAACTTGTCGAACTGGTTGTGCGTGGCCGCAATGTAGGCATAGTGCCCAAGGACCCAGCAGAAGTAGCTGATCCAGAAAACCAGGGTGAAGCCCACCGCGAATTTCTTGAGATCAGCGTCCAGGGCGCGGGATGTGACGAGCATGCAGACGAGAAGGAAAACGTAGGTCAGAAACAGGGATGCAATTGCGGGCAGGCCCTTGAACGTGGCCGAGGCCGGAGAGAGAGCCTTGCTGATGTCGGTCCAGACATTGGTCTTGATGGCCCAGCCCAGCACCTCGGTTCCAGTGAAGGCGATGAGCCCCAGGCAGAAGATGAACAGTCCCAGCCAGAATGCTATCCAGTCCTCGCTTAAGATCTTTTTCTTGGCGTCTTCCATGTCCCTTTGCCTCCTTGATTGGAAATACAGCCTTGCCGCAGCCGAGCATATTCCCCAGGCAAACCTCCTTCCCGGACATTCCGAGCAGGGGACATCGCGTCATTTTGGACGCAAAAATTCCCTTCCCGGCGATGGAGACGGTACAGGATCGCGCCAGCAGCCTTCCGGTTTGGCGCCAGCGTGTGAAATTTTGTGCTATATAAACCACTCCCGATGGGGAATGTCCAGTGCTATTTGGTCTGACCGCGCATCCGGGGCGTTGCGTTCGGCAACAAAAAAGGCCCCACATTGCGGCGGGGCCTTCTCTTTCGTGCGTTCGGTCCTGTTTTGAACTGCCCGCGCGCGGCGTCTATTCGACCTCGTACCCGTCGTCGTCGTCGCTGTCCTTCACGTTGGCCTCATCCTCGGCCAGCATGTCGTCGATCTCTCCGGCCAGGTCTTCCAGGCGCGTGCCAAAGGTGTCGAAGTCGTCGCTGCCCTCGGTCTCCAGGTCGTCGAAGACCTCGCGCAGGAAGTTGGACGCCTTCTCAAGTTTTTTGCGGTAGCTCGTTTTCATGGTGTCACCTCGCGATTTCCCATAGGGCGCACAGCGGCGGAGGTCAAGCACAGAGCGCAGAGCCCCGGCGCATGGCCGCAGGGCAGGGCCGGGATTTGCGCGGCGCGCCTAGCCCCTGCGGTTTTTGCGGGGAAAGAGCTTGGCCTCGTCGCGTTCGGAGTGGCCGGCCAGGTGCGTGATCTTGTTGGCCGCGTGCTGGCCCTGGCGGCGCAGGATGTCCAGCAGGTCGCTGCGCTCCAGGAAGTTGTCGAACTCCGGGTTCGCGGCGATGCCCGGGCCGAAGGTGACGCCGCCCTCGACCTCCGGGTCGACGCGCACGTCGCCTTCGTCGAGCACCACCTCGGCCCCGGTGATGCCGGACAGCATGTCCTTCACGAACTCGGCGTAGATCTGCTGCACGTCGGCCACGCCCTCGGCGCCCTTCATGCGGTCGCGGAAGTTTGGGGTCAACTCGTTTTCTATTTTGGTGAAGGATGTCTCATAGCTCATAGGCGTCTCCTCAGAGTGTGATGGGCAGCGCGTGGTGGCAGTGCTCGATGGGGGCTTTGGTCCATGCTTGAACAGTCCGCCTTCTTGGGGCGAATGTAAAGGGGGGAGGTGCATACGGGGGCCTGGGCTTGCGTCAGGGGCAGAGGGTGGTGAACCTGTTCACGGCTCCCTGTTGCGGAACTCCTGGCCGCGCTTCCAGACATCCTCCTCCACGTCCAGCTGCCAGCCGCTGGACACCAGGGTTCTGGTGACCTTGTCCAGCGTCACCTCGTAGCGGTACAGGTCCGCCCGGCGCTCCTCGGGCTTGCCGAGTTCCGGGTGCGGGTCCACGGACATGGCCTCAAAGACGAAGGCCCCGTCCGGGTCGTCCTGGGCCGGAGCGGAGAGGATGCGCACGGCGCTCCACCACTGGCTGGCTTCCAGCACGCGCACCACGCGCCGCCCGCCCTGGCCCTTCTGCGCCAGGGCCGCCAGCAGGGGACTCTTCGGCAGCCTGCTCGCCCTGACCTCGCTCATGCGCAGCCCCCCGTCGCCCATGTTGGCCTCAAGCACGCGGAAGCTCATGGCCCTGGTCTCACGATGGGTGACAACGTAGCTCCGGGACACCATCTTGGCGGTTTCGGACTGCGGGATGGACGCAAGCGGCTCCACCCTTTCGCGCCCGAGGCTGTCCAGGCTGCGCAGCACGGGCGGGTTTGCGCCGAGGTCAAGCTCCACCGTGGCGTTGTGCATCCGTCCGCCCGGCTTGACCGTGAGGCTGTCGGCCCAATAGCGGCAGGTGTCGCTTGCATTCCGGTCCTTGGAGTAGCCAGGTGCGGGCCGCAGATTGCCCCAGCGCGCGGCGACCGGGCCGCTCAGGAGCATGTAGGCGGAATCCGGCAGGGACTCGTTCTCCACATAGGCCGCAAGAAGCCTCGATCCTCCGGTTTCGGGAACGACAAATATACGTACGCTGAACTTACCGTAGCCTCCCCAGAAGCCCTTAGATTCGGCAAAGCAGAACAAGCGCACAGCGAGGTCGTCGTCCACGCGCGGATATTCCGCCAAGGCAGGCGCGGCCCAAGCGAGGCAGAGGACGAGGATGATGCAGAGCTAACGCATAGGGGGCTCCGTTGCCGCCAGCCGCTTGGCTGGCGGCAGGCATGGTGTCATTTAATGATGGTCATGTGGATGTGATCCCAGTGTGCGTCCATTTCTTCCTTCGTCGCCTCATGGCTGATGTTCCTCGTCTTTGTATCCCTGTGAAAGCCGCCGAGGGGACTGATAAACAGCTCCACCTCCCGGTTGTCGCGGGCGGAAGCCTCAATCTCGCGGAGGCGCTCGCGCATTGCCTCGCGCTTGGCCTGCGGCGCGGAGGGGTCAACAGCCAGACGCACCGGCATCTTGTTCACCTCATTGATGTCCATGGCGCGCCCCTCGGCGTGGGCGGCATTCTCCTCTGCGCTTTCCGGCTCGGCTTCGGCAGCGTGGTAGGTGATCTTCACCCGTTGGGCGCAGGCTTCGGTTGGTGGTCCAAGCATGAGAAAGGAGACAAGCAGCAGAAGAAGTGTTCGCATCAAATTCTCCATGAATTACTTGCGAATGGTGATGTGAATATGGTGCCTGTGGTCATGGATTTCTTGATCCTTGGCCTTCCGGCCTGGGCTTTTGCTGTTCGGATCAGCAGGACGGAAGTAACCGTCCACAGGGTCAATGTACGCTTCCACCTCTTTGTTCGCATCTGCGGCAGTCCTGATTTCTTTAAGCCGTTCACGCATCGTTTCACGTTGTTCCGCAGGCACGTTTGGGTCGATGGCATCCGAAACCTTTTGGTCATTGATCCGATTGATGTCCACTGCTCGACCCTCACCGTGCGCTGTGGTGTCACCGGACCGATACCCGCTGTTCATGTTGACATCATGTGTGCCCGAGTCCTTGTCCAGCACATTTTGCACCTGTTCACGGGTTTTTGCGTGCAGTGCCTCCGGGTCTGGGTTCTTCTTGCCGCTTTCGTCATTCTTCGCAGTGGTGCCCACTCTTCCGCCCTTGCTCAGTGGCGCTGGCGGCGGTGTGGCAACCTTGCCTTTCTGGACAGGCGGCGTCACTTCCCGGCGTACCTCATTCGGCAACCTGACCGTGCCCCGGTATACCGGGCCGGTTGATGAGCCGCCGCCTTCGCCCGCGTATTCGCCGTTGTCCAGGCGGAAGTTCTGCTCACCCTTCCCGCCCTTGCCCAGCTTGTGGCCGATGCCACCGCCCGAGCCCAGGCTCATGCTGGCGACGGCGTGCTTGCCGTCCTCGCTCACCCAGGTCCGAATGCGTTTGTCCGTGCTTTCTTGTTTCATAATTGACCTCCGTTGGTCTTTCAACGGAACAGAGCACGGCTTTTATGCGCAGGACAAAAATCACCCGTTTTTGGCCGCTAAAAGGACAATAATTCCCTGTTGACAGGGTGTACGGCGCAACAAAAAAGCCCCCGCCTTGCGGCAGGAGCGAAGGCGGTGAGGCAAGTGTTGGCGGTACGGACAAGAAGTTGTATAGGCAAATCAGGAGATGGAAATGACCCTAATTGCGAAGCTGTCCCTGTATGAAATCCCAATTCTCGTCGGTGACTTACTGATCACTTCCGCACGAATTGATCAGCCGGATGAAACAATTTCAATTCCTGCGTTTCAGGATGTAAATAGCGTCTTGAAGTCTCTTGGTGCAGGATTCGCCGTTAGGGGTATGTTTCAAAAAATCAACAAGCTAAGCGAAAAGTTATACGTCGCTGTCGCTGGTGATGGACACCAAATCGAGATATTTTTGAAGCGCTTATCAATTGTCGCGAATGACACCAATCTAGACTTCGATGCAATTGACAAGATGATCTACTCAATTGATATGTGTGAGCGCAACAATATTCAAGCAACAATGTTTATTTCCTGGTTTGATCAAGGCGCAGACGAAACACGCTTCCAATGCATTGACTACAGAATGAAAAGGATCAGCGATGATCTTTTTGGTACTATCTCAGTTGCTGGAAGTGGTGCAGATGATTTTTTGCGAGTGCTAGAAGAGGCTCGCGAAAATGCAATGCATATGTACGGCTACCACAAGACGATTTGCAAAGCATTCAGTGTTGGTTTGATGTCAGCGTTGACGTGTCTTGATACTGTGCTAGGTGGTTGTACGATGTCACGTTGGGGTGGCGGTTTCGAGGTATTAATATATGATGAATTAAGTAAGCAATTCTGCAAAATCGGAGGAATAGTACATCTTCATTTTAAAGTAGATATAAATGAAAACAAAACTGGAACGATAACAATGATCCCGTTAGTGCTTCATGTTTTTTATGTCGACGACATAATGTATCAACATGTTTTTGACTACACGCCATGCGGTGAAAATACGCTTCGTGCAAAGAGAAATGAACTGCTGTACGCTACTCCTATACTGTTCCAGGGAGAGATTGACATCGAGAAAGTCAGATCAACAATGTCTGCGATGCAGTGGAAATACATATGCTGCCACTCGTTTATTTCGCATAGGAAAACGATACATAGATTGCAACGTCTATACTATAAGGATGATGGTGCTGAGGGCTTTGTATTCCGAATGGAGCAGGGTGATAATTTTTTTATGGCAATTAAGAGCACAATTCTTGAGCAGCTTCTCTCCGACGCTCAGGCCTTGATCGAATCGTCGCCCCATTCGACTTAAAAGAGCCCCCGCCTTTCGGCGGGGGCTCTCGTTTCGATCTTTCGCGCAGCCGTGCGGCTACTCCGCCTCTTCCTCGGTGGCGAACCAGCTCTCGGCCAGGATCGGGCCGTAGTAGATGGCCTCTTCCTCCAGGTCCTCCTCGATGCGCAGGAGCTGGTTGTACTTGGCCAGCCGGTCGCTGCGGCACAAGGAGCCGGTCTTGATCTGGCCGGCGTTCACGGCCACGGCCAAATCGGAGATGAAGGCGTCCTCGGTCTCGCCGCTGCGGTGGCTCACCACCGTGGTGTACGCCGCCTGCTTGGCCATCTCGATGGTGTCCAGCGTCTCGGTCAGCGTGCCGATCTGGTTCAGCTTGATCAGGATGGAGTTGGCCACGCCGCGCTCAATGCCCTCGGCCAGGATGTCCGGGTTGGTGACGAAGATGTCGTCGCCCACGATCTGGATATCGCCGCCCATGCGGTCGGTCATGATGGTCCAGCCGTCCCAGTCGCCCTCGGCCATGCCGTCCTCGATGGACACGATGGGGAAGCGCGACACGAGGTCCGCGTAGTAGTCCACGATCTCGGCGCTGGAGAGGACCTTGCCCTCGCCCTTCAGGTTGTACTTGCCGTCCTTGAAGAACTCGCTGGCGGCGCAGTCCATGGCCAGGGCGATCTCGTAGCCGGGGTTGTAGCCTGCGGCCTCGATGGCGCGGATGATGTACTCAAGCGCCTGGGCGTGGCTCTTCAGGTTCGGGGCGAAGCCGCCCTCGTCGCCCACGCTGGTCACATGCCCGTCCTGGGCCAGAATGCCTTTCAGCTGGTGGAAGGTCTCCGCGCCCATGCGCAGGGCGTCGGCAAAGGTCTCGGCTCCCAGCGGCATGATCATGAACTCCTGGATGTCCAGGTTGTTGGGTGCGTGGGCCCCGCCGTTGATGATGTTCATCTGGGGCACGGGCAAGAGCTTGGCGTTGATGCCGCCGATGTACTGGTACAGCGGCAGGCCCAGGAAGTTGGCTGCGGCGCGGGCATTGGCCATGGAAACGCCGAGGATGGCGTTTGCGCCCAGGCGGTTCTTGTTGTCCGTGCCGTCCAGGTCGATGAGCGAATTGTCGAGCGCCACCTGGCGCAGGCCGTCCATGCCGATGATGGCGTTGGCGATCTCCTCGCGGATGTTGTTCACGGCGATGGACACGCCCTTGCCGCCGTAACGTTTCTTGTCGCCGTCGCGCAGCTCCAGGGCCTCGCGGGTGCCGGTGGAGGCGCCGGAGGGCACGGCCGCGCGGCCGGAAGCCCCGGACTCGTACGTGACTTCGACCTCGACAGTGGGGTTGCCCCTGGAATCAAGAATTTCGCGCGCCCAGACAGCGATGATGGTGCTCATGTATTCTCCTTCGTTGGTGACCGTGGCGTTTTGGCCGTGGCGTTAATGACCGTGGTGTTCATGACCGTGGTGTCGGTGACCGTGGAGTTGGTGGTCAAACAAGGATGCCCACGGCCTGTGCAGCCAAGGCGGCTGCAAAAGGCCGAGGCAAACGCAATGCTCTGATGGTCTCAATACATCATTTCGGTGACGGATTCAAATGCATTCCTGCGACATTTCCCGCCCGGCCCGGCGTTTTGGCCGCAAACCCGGCGCCCAGGCCGGGCGGCCCGAAGCGTCGATTCGGGACAGCGGCTCGGCTAAGCGGCTGAACTGAGCGCCCCGGCCCGTCGGCCCGGCAATGCAGCCCAGTCTTTCGATGCGCTCCGGCGCTTCGGCCCGGCAATGCAGCCCGGTCTTTCGATGGGGCCGGTTTGCCCCGGCGATGCGGCAGGCCAAGCGGCTTGCGCCCCGGCGCTTCAGCCCGGCAGGCCAGGCCTAGCGCGTGGACTTCCAGGCCAAAAACAGGCCGTCGAGCAGCAGGTTCTCGCGCACCTCGTCGATGGCCGGGCAGAGCGCGGCGATGGCCCCGGCAAAGCCGCCGGTGGCGATGAGGTGCAGGTCGCCCGGACCCACGCCAAGGGTGGCCGCCAGGCGCACGGCCAGGCCCTCGACCATGGCCGCGAAGCCGAAGAGCAGGCCCTGGTTCAGGCTCTCGGAGGTGCTGCGGCCGATGTGCAGGCAGGGGTGCAGGCCGCCCGTCGGTCCTGTCGGGCCCTCTGGCCGGGCCAGCTCAAGGGTGATGTGCGGCAGCTTGGCCGTGCCCGTGGCCAGGGCCCGGGCCGAGGACAGCACGCCGGGGCAGATGAGCCCGCCCAGGTAGGCGTTGCCCTGCACGCAGTCAAAGGTGGTGGCCGTGCCGAAGTCCACCACGACCAGGGTGTGGGCGTGGCAGGCGGCGCGCGCGGCAAAGGCCGTCACCAGCCTGTCCGCGCCCACCTCCTGGGGCCGGGCGTAGCGGTTTTCGATGCCAAGCGCGATGTCGCCCGGCACAAAGCGGATGCTCTGGCCCGGCTGGCCGAAGAAGCGCGCGGCGGCGCGGGTCAGCACCGGGTTCATGGGCGGCACCACGGAGGAGGCCACGATGTCCATGACCTCGCCGGGGTCCACGCCCTCCACGCGGCAGATGTCGAGCAGCTTCAGGCCCCAGTCGTCGGAGGTGCCGCAGTTCCCGGCGGGCGCGGTGGGCAGGGCATAGGTGCTCACCAGCCCGCTTCCGGGCCGGGCCAGGCCGATCTTCACGTTGGTGTTGCCCACGTCGAGCAGAAGTATGGTGTCCATGCGCCGTCCTTGGTCCGGAAAGTTGACGGTCCGGAGGGTTGAATAGACTGTGCCAAAGGCTGCGAACCTACGTATTCATTGCCAGCATCCGCTTCCGAGTGTATTGCCGTGGATAAGAAATCCGTCAAGGAGAATGCGCATGGACCTTGCCCAGCTCATCCCGGCGGCCGAGGCCATCCCCTCACCCTGGGGCTGGCTTGAGGCCTTGCTGCTGTTCACCTTCATCCTGCACATCCTGTTCATGAACCTCACCGTGGGCTCGGCGGTCATCGCGCTTTGCGCGCGCTTGACGAACCGCCCGGGCGGAACCGGGGCCGAGCTGGCGCGGGAGCTGGGGCACCGGCTGCCCACCACCCTGGCCCTGCAGATCAACCTGGGCGTGGCCCCGCTGCTCTTCGTCCAGGTGCTTTACGGCCAGTTTTTGTACACCAGTTCGGTGCTCATGGCCGGGTGGTGGCTCTCGGCCATCGCGGCGGTGATTGTGGGCTACTACTGCCTGTATGTGCACGACGCCAAATTCGTGTCCGCGCCCGGCCTCTCCCGCCTGGCCCTGGCCCTGTCCCTGCTCATGCTGCTGTACACCGGCTTTCTCTTGTCGAACAACATGACCTTGATGCTGCGGCTTTCGGCCTGGGGCGCGCATGCGGCCAATCCGGGCGGCAGCTTCCTGAACCTGACCGACCCGACCCTCTGGCCGCGCTATGCGCACATGCTGCTGGCCGCCCCGGCCGTGGCCGGGCTGTACCTGGCGCTCACCGGCAACAAAAAGGGCCGAAAGGACTGGGTGGCGCACGGCCTTGCGTGGTTCACGCGGCTGACTATGTTCCAGTTTCTGGTGGGAGGGTGGCTGCTTGTGTCCCTGCCGCACCCGGTCATGCTGGCCTTCATGGGGGGCGACAGGCTGGCCACGGCGCTGCTTATAGCCGGGGTTCTGGCCGGGCTGGCCGCGCTGTTGATGGGCGTGAAGAAGAATCCGAGAGGCGCCGTGGCCCTGACCCTGGTCACGGTGGCGCTCATGGCCGTGACCCGCGCCCAGGTGCGCAGCCTGACCCTGGCCCCGCACTTCACGCCCGCGTCCCTGCCGGTGACGGCGGACAACACGCCGCTGTTCGCCTTTGTCCTGGCCCTTGTCGCGGGCCTGCTGGCCATCGCCTACATGCTGCGGGTGTACGCCAAAAGCGCCGACGCGGGCACGGCGGGGAGGAGCTAGCCATGGAATATCCCATCTGGCACCTGACCACCCTGGGCGGCGGCTTCTGGATCGCGCTCATCGGCACCTTCCACGTGTTCCTGGCGCACTTCGCCGTGGGCGGCGGTCTGTACCTGACCCTGGCCGAACTCTACGCCCGCAGGCGCAGCAGCCCGGCGCTTCTGGCCCACGTGAAGAAGCACACGCGCTTCTTCCTGCTCATCACCATGGTGGCGGGCGGGGTCACGGGCGTGGGCATCTGGTTCATCATCGGGCTTCTGTCGCCCCAGGCCACGAGCACGTTGATCAAGACCTTTGTTTACGGCTTCGCCACGGAGTGGGTCTTCTTCCTCTGCGAGATCGTGGCCCTGCTGGTCTATTACTACGGCTTCGAGCGGCTCTCCCCGCGCGACCACCTGCGCATGGGCTGGCTGTACTTCCTCTTCGCCCTGCTCTCGCTGTTCACCATCAACGGCATCGTGGGCTTCATGCTCACCCCGGGCAAGTGGCTCATCACGCACAATTTCTGGGACGGCTTCTTCAACCCCACCTTCTGGCCGCAGTTCTTCCTGCGCCTGGCCATCTCGCTCACCCTGGCCGGGCTGTTCGGCTTTGTCACGGCCACGCGCATTCCGCCGGATAACGGCGCGGAAAATGGGGCGGAAAAAGGTGATTCAAGCGACCGCGAGCGCATGGTGCGCCTGGCTGCGGCCTGGACCATCCTGCCGCTTGCGGCCTGCTTCGCCGCTGGCTGGTGGTACATCCAGGCCCTGCCCGAACCCCAGCAGCAGATGGTGCTGCTGCGCTCCGCGCGCATCGCCGGATTCCTGCGGGACTTCCAGTACTTCGCCGCCGCCGCCGCCCTGGGCGCGCTGGTCCTGGCCGTGCGCACGCCCAGGGCCGTGCGCTTCCCCCTGGCGTTGTGCGTGCTGCTCACGGGCTGGGGGCTCATCGGCAGCTTCGAGTTCGTGCGCGAGGCCGCGCGCAAGCCCTTCCTCATCTACGGCCACACCTATTCCAACGGCATCCAGGTGGGAGCTGACAAGAAGGTCGGCGAGGCGGGCTACCTGGCCCAGGCCCGGTGGGCGCGCATCCGCTCCGTCACCCCGGAGAACAGGCTGGCCGCAGGGGCGGAGCTCTTTCAGCACCAGTGCGCCAGCTGCCACTCCATCGGCGGCCCAATGAACGACATCAAGCCCTGGGCCGCCACCCTCACAGCCGACGGCCTGGCCGGGCTGCTCGAATCCCTGAACCTGGCCAACCCGGCCATGCCGCCCTTTGTGGGCAACAGGCTGGAGCGCGAGGCCCTGGCCGCGTACCTCGCCGAGGGCCTGCTGAACGCCCAGCCCGTGGCCGAGGCCCCGGTGGCCCTGACCGAGCTGCCCACGCCGACGCTGCCCTTTGACCCGGCCAAGGACGAGTACGTGCTGCTGGCCTGGCCGGGCCTGGGCATGCACATGATCGTGGAGTCTCCGGGCGTGTTTTCCCTGCGCCCGGCCCAGGCCGAGCTCTCGGCCCAGTTGATCAAGCGCGGCGACTCCCCCGCCAGGATCACCGACGGGGTGGAGCTGACCTGCGCGGTGGAGGGGGCCAAGGAGGGCGGCGGCCAGCCCATGGCGATGAAGCTTCTGGAGGGCCGCGACTGGTTCCAGATCCCGGCCATCCACATCAGCCCGCGCGGCGCGTCCGGCGGGTTCAATCCCTATCCGCTGGTCATGGTCGAGGCGCGCGACGCAGCCACCAAGACCGTGCTGGCGCGCACCAGGGCCGTGCTTCCGGTGTCCGACGAGGTGGGCTGCGCCTCCTGCCACGGCGGGGCCAGGGCCGACGGCGGGTCCGGACCGGGCATCAGCCCGGAAACGGGGTTAAGCATCCTGCGCATCCACGACCGCACCAACCGCACCAGCCTGGCGGCCCAGGCCAAGGCGGGCAAGCCCGTGGCCTGCACCGCCTGCCACGCCGACCCGCTGACCAACGCCGAGGGCCAGGCCGGGCTCATGGGCATCTCCAGCGCGCTGCACGGCTTCCACGCAAACACCCTGCGCGGACGCGGGGCCGAGGCCTGCGCCCGCTGCCACCCCAGCCGCCCGGATGGCGCGACGCGCTTCCTGCGCGGCCTGCACGGCCAGATCGGGCTGGACTGCACCACCTGCCACGGCGCCCTGGAAGACCACGCCGTGGGCCTGCTCAAGCACGAGCTGGAGGGCGGCAAGCACGGGGCCAGGCGGCTTTTGGCGCAGATCACCCCGCAGTCCGGCCCGCAGGCGAACATCCCGCCGCGCACGGCCTGGTTGCAGACCCCGGACTGCCTGGCCTGTCACCAGGAATACGGCGCGCCCGACCCCAGCCGGGCCTTCGGCAACTGGACCAAGGCCGCGCCGGAGCGCTTCAGGAGCCGCCAGGACGAGATGGGCGCGCTGTCGTGCCCGGCCTGCCACGGCGCGCAGCACGCGCTCTACCCGGCGCTCAACCCCTATGGCCCGGACCGCGACAACATCCAGCCCCTGCAATACCAGAATCTGGCCAAGCCCATGGGTTCACAGGGCAACTGCCGGGTCTGCCACAAGGTGGACAAGACCGACTCCATGCACCACCCGAACATGCTGCGCAAGCCGTAAGGGAACACCATGATCGCGCGCGAATGGAAATGCCTGTGCCCCCGGCGGCACCGCGAAGGATTCCTCAAGCACCTGGAGCTGACCGGGGTGCGCGAGGCCAGAGCCATGCCGGGATATTTGGGCCACCAGGTGCTGGAGCGCCTGTGCGAGACCTGCCCCACCGGTCGTTCCAGCGCCGTGGAGATAGGCCTGGTGACGTACTGGGAGTCCTGGGAGGCGGTGCACGTCTTTGCCGGAATCAATCCGGAGCGCGCCGTGCTCTATCCCGGCGACGAGCGCTTCGAGATCGTGCCGGACAGGCACGTGCGGCATTACGAGGTGCTGGAGATGGCGATGCGGTAGACCGGGCCGGGCAGAGCCGCCCCCCCCACCGACCCAGGCTGGTGCCCAGGCTGGCTCCCAGGCGTTTTGGATGATTATGCAACTGATTGTGCAACTGATTGTGCAACTGATTGTGCAACTGGTTGTGCAACTGATTGTGCTACCCGGCAGGGAGGCTGCGTGCAAAAAACCGTGCTTTTCGCGTTCCGCGACGATCCCATGTGCTTCATCCATGTGCTGCTCACCGCCCTGGACATGCACGCGAAAGGCTTCGAGGCGGGCATCGTCCTGGAGGGGGCGGCCACGAGACTCCTCGGCGAGATGGCGACACCCGGCCATGCCTTGCACCTGCTCTATGTGAAGGCCAAGAACCAGGGCCTGTTTTTTGGCGCGTGCAACGCCTGCTCGGCCAAGCTGGGCGTGCTGGCGACCGTTTTGGCCGAGGGCCTGCCGCTGCTCGACGACATGGGCGGCCACCCCGGCATGGCGGCCTACATGGAGCGCGGGTACGCGGTGATCACGTTCTAGGTTCCGGGCCTGGGCGGTACGCGGAACAGTCCGTGCGCTTATTCAGGGACGATCGCTTCGATATCGTGTCGGACAGGCAGGTGCGCCGTTACGAGGCACTGGAGCTGGACCTGAAGTAGAGTTCAGACGATTGTGCTTTTTCCACTCCTCCGCTATGTGCACAATAACGATAGAACGGTTTCCCGAGACAATGCGGAGAAGGCATGATTAAGTCGTTAACAATTCGCGGGTTTAAGTCAGTATCCGATACAACCACGCTGGACCTTGGCGCGGTAAATGTTTTTATCGGAGCAAACGGAAGTGGCAAAAGCAATATTTTAGAAGCGCTGGGAGTTGTTTCAGCGGCGGCATATGGCACTGTGGATGATGAAGCTCTTGACCGCAGAGGTGTCCGGCTAGGATTGCCTCGGCTCTATAAATCTTCTTTCAAGGGGCACCGTCTTCTGCCAGATATCTACTTCTGCGCGCAAAGCGATGCAGCCAAATATGACATCTCGATACTCAACCCCTTGGAAAATCCTGAACCAGCCTGGGAGTATAAGACCGAAGGGCTGTATGATGGAGACCACGCAGTCAGCACGTTGGGCATACGCTCCAGCAAGGCGAATTTCCCCCGGAACCGTGGTCTTGCCGCCCTGAAAATTGTTGACCTTCCAGATGACAATCCTGCGGCGGAGCTGCTGCGCACGCTCCAAGACTTTGCAATATATTCCCCGAATACGCCGACACTTCGCGGTATGATCAGCGAAACACAACGACGCCCCGTCGGTCTGACTGGCGGAGGCCTTGCCGACGCTGTGCAAGAGCTACTTGGCTCAAAAGATGAAGATGAGAAAGACATCTATAACGAGATCATTGACTTGCTTGATTGGGTGGAGAGTTTTGACACAGCCACAAGCGCGAGCACTATTCTCTCGCCTTCTGTTGCCCGGCCCAAGAGGGTTTTGCGATTTACAGATAGATACATGTCAAAGAACCGAAATGTTCTGTCTGCGTATGACGCAAGCGAAGGCGCGTTGTACATTCTGTTTGTTGCACTTCTCTGCAACCTCAAATCTGGCCCTGCCTGTTTCGCAATCGATAACATCGACCAGGCGCTGAATCCACGGCTTGTGCAGCGCCTCATGCAGAACACGTGCGCATGGATCGTCCGCTCAGGCAAGCAGCTGCTTTGCACCGCGCACAACCCCATCATCCTTGACGGACTGCCGTTAGGGGATGACAGGGTCCGGCTTTTTGTTGTGGAGAGGGACCGAAGCGGGCAAACGATACCCAGACGCGTAACGATCACGGACAAACTCCGCACGATGGCGCAGGACAAAGGGTGGCCCCTGTCGCGGCTCTGGGTCATGGGCCATCTTGGCGGTGTGCCCGATGTCTAACTACAGAATAGCGCTCATTGCAGAAGGGAAAACAGATAAGCTCGTCATTGAAGCCGCCATTGAAAGCATTCTTGGCCACAAGAGATTCAGCGTAACGCAACTCCAGCCGGATGAGGGCGCATACGAAATTGGCAGAGGCACGATTGATTCTGCCCACAGAAGCGACGGATGGAACGGTGTGTACCGATGGTGCAGAGATACCCACAAAATGGGTTCCGGTTCGATAGAAGGGACTGGACTAGAGGATTTTGATCTCGTCATCGTGCACATTGACGCCGATGTCGCCGGGAGCACGTACCAAGCCGCAAACATTGCAGACAACCCGACAAATGATCTTCCCTGCGTACAGCCCTGCCCCCCTGCTGAAGATACGGTTGATGTTTTGGAATCTGTACTGAAAACGTGGCTGCCTGCCCTGATGACGACTCGAAATGTTATCCCTTGCATCCCATCCCAATGCACAGAGTCTTGGGTCGCCGTAGCGCTCTACGCGCACACGGACCACGAAATCACTGCTGGCATTGAATGCAGAACTGATCTGGCGGACTATCTTTCCACTCGCAGCGGCAAGCGGTTGATCAGGAAGCACGGTGGCTTGCCAAAAAAAGAGTTTGCGCGCTATCGGGCAGCCCAAGGTATGATAAGCGTAGGGTGGGGAACGGTTCAGCAATACTGTCCGAGTGCGTGCAAGTTTTCCAAGTCTGTTCAACAGGTGCTGACCGCATGAATGCACGCCAGACATGCCACCACAAAGCGCCGGAGGCGTAAACCCTTACCACTACTCTGCACTACTTGCGCTTGCCCCCCGCCTTCTTGCCGCCCGCCTTCGGGCCTCCGGACTTCTGGCCGCCGGTCTTCCGGCCAAAGGCGTCGTGCCCGCCAGCGTCCTTGGCCCCGGAGCCCTGGCCCCCGGCGCTTTTGCCTGCGCCCTGGCGCTTCTTCCTGGCCTGGTCCGCGCGGCGGCGGTCCTCCATGGCGTGCTGCTCGCGCCGGGTGGCGCGGGGCAGGGGCGGCGCGGAGTCGCCTGCGCCAGCCTGCGCTTCGCCCGGCGCGCCCTTCTTGCGCTCCAGCACCATTTCCAGGTTGATCTCCAACCGGTCCAGGTGCGCGCCCAAAAGCTTGACCCGCACGGCCTGCCCGGCGCGGATGACCCGGCCCGTGCGGCTGCCCACCAGCATCTCGCGCTCCTTGAAATAGCCGTAGTAATCGTCGAGCATGGTCGACAGGCGGATGAAGCCCTCGGACAAGACCTCGGTCAGCTCCACCCAGAACCCGAAGTCCGTGAGCCCCGTGACCACGCCCGCGAACTCCCGGCCCTCCTGGCCGTGCAGCACCAGGCAGACGTAGCGCTTGTGGCACTCGCGCTCGGCCTCCTGGCTCACGCGCTCCCGCGCGGAGAGGTGCTGGCCCATTTCGGCCAGCTTCTTGAAGCCCGGCACGGGCATGGCCTGATCGCCCAGGGCGCGCTTGAGCAGGCGGTGCACGATAAGGTCGGCGTAGCGGCGGATGGGCGAGGTGAAGTGCGCGTAGCTCGCGCTGGCCAGGCCGTAGTGGCCCTCATTCTCCGGCTGGTAGCGGGCCTGCTTCATGCTGCGCAGCACCAGCCGGTGCACCAGAAATTCCCGCTCCGTGCCCGCCACCGAGGCCAGCATGCGGCCCAGGGCCTGGGGCGTGAAGTCCTCGTCGCTGAAGCGGTCGGTCCTGGCCTTTTTGGGCGCGGCCTCGCCGTCCAGACGAGCCAGCAGGGTGTACAGGGTCTCCAGCTTCTCGTGGTCGGGCGCGGCGTGCACGCGGTACATGCAGGGCAGGGCATGGGCCTGGAGGAACTCGCTCACGGCCTCGTTGGCGGCGATCATGAACTCTTCGATCAACTGGTGGGCGAAGTTGCGCACCTTGGGGATGACCGACGTGGGCTGGCCGTCTGCGTCGAACTGGACCTCGCCTTCGGGCAGGTCGAAGTCCAGGCTGCCGCGCTCGATGCGGCGGCTACGCATCTTGCGGGCCAGCTCCTCGGCGATGTCGAGCATGCCGAGCACTGCCTCGCCTGCGGCAGGGCCGAGGGTGGACGCGACCTCGTCCTTCAGCCCGGCGCGCGCCTCGGGCAGTTTGTCCACGCAGACGTCGCGCGCGCGGGAATAGGTCAGCCGGGCGTGGCTGTTGATGACCGCGTTCATGACGCGCACCTCGCCGGGCAGGCCCCGGTCGTTGAAGTCCAGGCGCACGGCCATGGTCAGCCGGGGTACGCCGGGGTTCAGGCTGCACAGCCCGTTGGACAGGGCCTGGGGGAACATGGGCTCCACCGAGGACGGGAAGTAGTAGGAGTTGCCGCGATCATAGGCCTCGCGGTCCAGTGCCGAGCCGAGCGGCACGTAGTGGGCCACGTCGGCTATGGCCACCCAGAGCACGTAGCCTGCGCCCTTGCGCTCGCCCCCTGCTCGCTCAACATAGACGGCGTCGTCAAAGTCGCGCGCGGTCTTGCCGTCGATGGTCACAAAGGGCGTGGCGCGCAGGTCCTCACGCCCGGTTCCAGATCTCCGGGAGCCAGCCCCGGAACTCCGAGAGTCGGCCCCGGAACTCCGAGAGTCGGCCCCGGAACTCCGAGAGTCGGTCCCGGAACTCCGAGAGTCGGTCCCGAGGTAGTCGGCCTGGTCCGGGACCTTGGGCAGGGCTGCGGCCTCCTGGAGCGCGTCGGCGGGGAAGGCCGTGGGCACGCCGTGGTTGGCCTTGACCAGGGCCTCCTGGACCTTGGCCTCGGATTCCGGCCCCAGGCGCGAGAGGATGGTTCCGGCCCAGAGCGCCGGGTCCACCTGCTCGCCGGGGGCGCACAGGGCGATGTCTCCCGTGTGCAGGCCCAGGGCCGGGTCCACGCCCTCGGCCAGGATGGCGAAGTCCAGGCGCGGGTCTGTGGGGCGGCAGAGCAGGCTGTTCGGCCCGGCGGAGCGCATGACGCGCACGGGCAGCACGCTGCGGCCGCGCTCGACGATGCGCACCACGCGGCCCTCGTGGTTGCGGCCCTCGCGTCCGGAGCTCCTGTGCTCGCGGGTGATGGCCACGGCCACGCGGTCGCCGTTCCAGGCCCCGCCAGTGTCCTGGCCCAGGAACACGTCCTTGCGCCGGGGGTCGTCGGGGATCAGAAAGGACACGCCGGAGCGCTGGGTCTGCACCTTGCCGGTGATCAGGTTCATGCGGTCGAGCAGGCCGTAGGCCCGGCCCAGTTGGAGGAGCTTGCCCTCGGCCACGAGGTCTTTCAGCATGTCCTCGACCTCGCCGCGCTTGCGGCGGTGCAGGCCGAGCTCGGCCACCAGGTCGTCCGGGACCAGCGGGCGCTTGGCCTCGCGCAACAGCTTGAGCAGGGTCTTGTGGTCCGTGGGCAGGGGCGGAGTGCTGGGGGTGCGGTTCTTCTTTTTCATGTCTATCTCGTTGTGTTGAAGGAAATGTGGGGGCCGACGGGTGAGGCCGGGGTGGGCTGGGCCGGGGTGGGCAGGGTTGACGGCTGGCTGGGGCAGGGCCTGGCGCTCATTTTCTGGCGCTCATTTTCTGGCCTCGACGCAGCCCTGGCCCGCGCTGTCTGCCCGCTGTAGGGGCTCGCGGCCTGCGGCGAAAGGGGCTCGCAGTGGTTGGGCGTCTCCCTGCGCACTTTCGCAGAGAGCAGATGCTCCAATCGGTAAAAGGTTTGGCGTTGTTCCTGGCGGCGGGGCACGCTGCCTCGCTGCGGGTCAACGTCTTGGAGTCAACACCCTGGAGTCAACGCCTTGGGGCCAAAGCTTTTTAGGACCAACGTCGTTTCGGGGCAACGCTATTCCGGGGCAACGTCTTTCGGGGCGCGGCCCTAGGCCAGCTCTTCGCGCATGGCCTGGCGGTAGTTGTGGCTGTGGTGCCTGGCCAGCTCGCCAAAGTGCGCGCCGAACCAGTCGTCGAACTCCATGTCGCAGTTGTACTTGGGGCCAAAGCGCAGCACCGTGCGCAGGGTCCAGAAGTCGCCCGTGCCGAGCAGCAGCCGCAGCTTCACGGCGTCCTTGGGCGTGATGACCACGTGCGCGCCGTCTGCGGCCTCGCGGATGCGCGTCACGTCGGCCTGGCGAAAGCCGTGGTGGTCGTTGAAGTCCAGCACCTGCCGAGGCTCGCAGCCCAGGAGCTTGGCCGCCGTGGCTGCGGCCTGGTCCGGGTCGGCGATGCCGCTGGCCACGATGTAGTCCTGGCCGCCCAGGTCCACGGCCCGGGCCGAGCCGTCCAGCCGGGCCAGGCCGCGCGGCTTCAGGGCAAAGGTGAAGATGGGCTTGCCATAGGGGCGCAGGCGCTCATCTATGGCCTGGGACAAGCCGGGCTGCCTTCCCGGCACCACCTTGATCAGAAAGGCCGAGGCCCTGACCAGGGCGCTTGCGCCCTCACGCCAGGAACCCAGGGGCTGCACGCGGTTCCAGCCCGCCATGAGGTCGTGCGGAGTCAGCAGCACCAGGTCGATGTCCCTGGCCACGGCCAGGTGCTGGAAGCCGTCGTCCAGGAGCACGAAGTCCGGGTCGAAGCGGGCGCAGGCCCAGGCCCCGGAGCGCGCGCGTTTGGGGTCGACCACGATGCGCGCCAGGCGGTGGGTCTTGGCCAGCATCAGGGGCTCGTCCCCGGCCTGGGCCGGGCTTGCGCCGGGGGTCACCAGCAGGGGCAGCCGCCTGGGCCGGGAGCGGTAGCCCCGGGTGAGCACCACGCCGTGCTCCTCGCGCTTGCCCGCCCAGCGCAGCAGGTGCCCGCAGAGCGGGGTCTTGCCGCTGCCGCCCCAGCCGATGTTGCCCACGCTGACGCAGGGGCAGGGCGGCCGCCACGAGCGCAGGGTGCCGCGCGCATACAGCCAGCAGCGCAGGCGCATGAGCTGGGCGTACAGCGCGGCCAGAGGGCGCAGGAAATGCCGGAGACGGTGTTGCAGGGCGGGGATGTTCGGCATAAAGGAGTGCGCGGGCCGCCCCCCACCGATGGAGGAGAGCGGCCCGCGCCGGTTTTGGCTAGTCGCGGCTGGAGCCGAAGAGGCGCAGCAGCATCAGGAACAGGTTCAGGAAGTCCAGGTACAGGGTCAGCGCGCCCAGGATGGTGCCCCGGCGGATGGCCGTGCCGTCGCCCAGCGGCATGGCTTCGCCCATGTACTTGAGCTTCTGGGTGTCGTACGCGGTGAGCCCCACGAACACGAACACGCCGATGAGCGAGATGGCGTAGCTCAAGGCCGAGCTTTTGACGAACATGTTCACCACCGAGGCCAAAACGATGCCGATGAGGCCCATGAACATGAAGCTGCCCAGGCTCGTCAGGTCGCGCTTGGTGACCATGCCGTAGATGCTCATGGCGCCGAACATGCCCGCCGTGACCACGAAGGCCTGGAAGATGCTGGCCATGCTGTACACGAAGAAGATGGACGAGAGCGTGAGCCCGGTGAGCGCGCTGTAGGCCAAAAACATCAGCGTGGCTGCGGAGCCGGAGAGCTTGTTGATGGCGGCGGACAGGCCGATGACCAGGCCGAGCTGCAGCACCACCAGCACGATCATCAAAATGGGGTTGCTGAGCACGGTCGTGCCGAGCGGGCTGTTGGCCGTGAACCAGGCCGTGGCCGCAGTGAGCAGCATGCCCGTGCTCATCCAGCCGTAGATGCCGCGCATGAAGGCGTTGATGGTCTCGGCTTTGGAGACGCTGGCCTGCGCGCCGGGATAGGAAGGATAGCCTGCCATGTTGAGTTCCTCCTGCAAGGAATGCGTTCGTGATTCAGGGGGCGGGTGCGAGTCCGCCATAACCTCTGCAAGATAAGCCCTGCCAGGGGCTTTGGCAAGGGGCCGGGCGCTGGTCCGTTCCGGACGGTTTTTGGCTTGGTTCGCGCTGGTGCGCAACGGTTCGCTCCGGTGTGCGCCGGTTCGTCAGGCCCGGTCAGGCCAGCCCGGTCAGGCCAGCCCGGTCAGGCCAGCCCGGTCAGGCCAGGACGTTCAGGACCGGCGCTTCCAGGCCGCCAGCGCGGCGGACTTGGGCTCGGTCCAGCCGAGCGGGGTCTGCCGGGCCGGGGTCACGCTGATTTCCGTCACGATTTCCGCCTCGCCTTTGCCCTGGCGCACCAGCATGATGACCGGGCGTCCGGCCTCGGCCCCCTCTGCGGACTGGGTCCGGGCCTTGGGCGAGTATGACGCGGCAAAGGCGCACGCGTCGGCCAGCACGTCGGCGGGCCAATTGTGCGGGCTCTGGCCGGGGTGCACGCCTGCGGCCGGTTCGTACTGCCGCCCCAGGGCCATGGGGCCGGGCAGGTCGCGCAGGCGCAGCAGGATGTCCGTGGGCCGTCGTGCGGTCTCCAGGGCGGCGTTGTCGTGCTGGTTGCGGCCGATGGACAGCCAGTAACCCCCGGCCCAGTATTGCCGCCCCAGGTGCGAGAGGCTGAAGTCCCGCGAGGCGGGCTCGGCCAGGTTCTTCAGGATGGGCAGGTAGCGCGCGGCGGGCTCGGCCTCGGCCAGGTTGCAGCCCCCGCCGGGCGTGGGAATGGTGGTGATGCCGAAATGCGCGGCCAGGGCCAGCTGGTCCTTGCGTCCCCGGCCCCAGATGCCCGGCAGCCGCGAGCGGTCCACCAGCCCGGACTCCTCCATGGGCGTGGGGCCCAGCTTCTGGGCCGAGAGCGGGCGCAGCAGCAGCTCCTTCACGCCCGCATCCTTGCGGATGAGGTTCAGGGTGTCGGCCCGCTGGCTCATGGGCCGCTGGCCCAGCACCTCGCCGCTGACGAGGAAGCTCGCGCCGTACTTGGGCAAGAGCGTCTTGGCGTGGGTCAGCATGAGGATCTTGCAGTCCACGCAGGGGTTCAGGTGCTTGCCGTAGCCGTGGGCCGGGCGCACGAGCATGTCCAGGTACTCCCGGCGGACGTCCACGTTCACGGCCTCGATGCCGTATTCCTCGCGCCAGTGGCCGAGGAGCTGCGGCTTGCCGAAAAACGGGCTGACGTAGTGCAGGCCCAGCACGCGCAGGCCCTGCTCCTGCAAAACCTTGATGGCGAGCAGGCTGTCCAGCCCGCCGGAGAGCAGGGCCAGGGCGTGGTACTTGGGTTCGGGCGCGTTCGGCGTGGTGTCTGGTGGAGCGTCGTGCATGGGCGCGCTCTTACGTCAGGCCCGCGCCAAGGGCAAGAGGCGGATTCTGGCCGGACCGGGCCGAATCTTGGCCGGGCCCGGCAAGCCGGGGAGCGCGGCTAAGAGGTCCGGCCCCTGGCGGGGGGTGTTCCAGGGGCCGGGGTGTTTGCGGGCCGGGTGTTTGCAGGCCGGAGGCTAGCGCGCCACCAGCACCGAGCACGGGGCCTGGGCCACCACCCGGCTGGCCACGCTGCCCATGCGCAGGCCTGTCTTGCCCTTCTTGCTGCGCGTGCCCATGACGATGAGGTCGAAGTGGCCCTTCTCTGCCACGTCGACGATGATGTCCTCGGGCGATACTCCGGCCTCGCTCAGGAGCTTGGGCTTGACCCCGGCGGCCTTGGCCATGGCCTCGGCGGCGCCCAGGGCCTTCAGGGCGCGTTCGCGCAGGCGGTCCGAGGCCTCGGCCCCGAAGATGCTCTCCATGTCCTGGAAGTTTTCGGCAACGGCCAGCAGGGAGAGCTCTGCGCCCTCCTTCTTGGCCATTTCCGCAGCCTTGGCCACCGCGATGTGGACGGAATCGGACGGGTCGACGGCGACGAGAATCTTCATGTGAACCCCCTTGTGATGGCGTTGTGACCTATGTCTTCCTCCCCCGGACATCGGGGTCGGATCGGGCCGCGTTCGGATCAGAAGCAGGTCGGGAGCCGCTGGCTGGTGCAGTGGAGGAGCGTGCGGCAGAGGGCGCAGGTATTATTCCATCCCACTTAAGTAGATATTGTGAAATTGGTCACAAGTCAAGGGGCGCGGGGACAAAAATGTATGTCTTTGGCCGTGGAGCACGGAATGGCGGGTTTCAACGATTCGAGGCCAGCGCCCCTGGACCGGGGTCAGAAGACGCGGGGCGGGAGGTCAGGGCCCGAAGGTCAGGGTCAATACGTTGGCGTTGCCCCGGCGCTCGTAGGCGGCCTGGGCCAGGGTGCGCAGCAGAAACAGGCCCATGCCGCCGAGCTCGCGCTCGTCCAGCCCGGCTTCGAGGTTGGCCTCAAGCTGGGCCTCCAGGTCGTCAAACGAAGCCTCCGCCTGGCCCTCCTCCAAGCTCTCCGCCAAACCGTCCACCAGGCCCTCCGTCAAGCCGTCCGCCAGGCCGCCAGCCTGGGCGGGCCTGGTCGGGGCCAGGGGGTCAAAGGCCAGGCCCCAGTCCGTCAGGGTCAGGCTGAGACGGCCCGGCAAGGCGGCCTCAGGGCGCGGATTGTCCTGTCTGGAGGAAAACAGGGCCTGCCTGGAGGAAAGCAGGGCCAGCTCCACGTCGCCCAGTTGGCCGGGGTAGGCGTGGTGGAAGACGTTCATGAGCATCTCCTCCAGCACCAGGTCCAGGCGCTGCACGGCCTCCTGACCCAGCCCTGCCCGCTCGGCCCAGGCCAGGGCCAGCTCGCGAAAGCGCGGCAGGCTCTCCAGGTGGGCGGGCAGGCGCAGGCGGTCCAGGCTTGCGCTGGAGTCCGGTCCGCCGCCAACTGCGGTGCGCGCGGGCGGGCCTGTGGCCTGTTCGTCGGCCTGTTCGGCGTCGTGTTCAGTCAAGGCCGGTCCCTGTCAGCTCCGGGCCAGGGCCTCGACCCGCGTGGCGTACACCGGCAAAAGCTTGGCGAAGCCGGACACGGTGAAGACCTCGGCCACGATGCCCGTGAGCCCGCAGAAGGCCAGGTCGCCGCCGACGGCTTTGAGCTTCTTGGCTGCGGCCAGGATGCTGCGCAGGCCGGCGCTGCTGATGTACTCCAGCGCGCTCAGGTCGACCACGATGCGCGTGTCCCCGGCGTCCAGGCGGGCCAGGCACTCGGTCTCAAAGCCCTGGGAGGTGAGGGCGTCCATGCGCCCGGCGACCGATAGCACGTAGAACGCGCCCTGCTTGCATCCTGTGCACTCCATCTGTTTCCTCCTGCGGACCTGGGGCCGCGTGGTTTCAGGTTGTGTCCGGGCCGGGCCGTGTCCTGTTCTCCGTCGTGCTGTCGTCCGTCGAGCTGTTGTCCGTCGCCGCGCCATTGGCCGTGTCCGGGCCGTTGGCCGTGCTCGGGCCGTTGTAGCGCAGCACCAGCATGGTGATGTCGTCGGACTGCTCGGCCCCGCTGGCAAAGGCGTGCACGTCCGCAGCCAAGGCCTGGCAGGCGGCGCGCACGTCCAGCCCGTCGTGCTCCGCCAGGTGCTCCAGCAGCCTCGCCTCGCCGTACAGCTCCTGGACCGGGTTCATGGCCTCGGTGACGCCGTCGGTGTAGAGCGCCAGCGCGTCGCCGGGGTTCAGGGTCAGGGTGTCCGTGGTGAAGGCGATCCCGGTCATGGCCCCGGCCACGGGGTCGCCGTGGGTGGGCAGATACTCTGGCCTGGCCCCGGCCCGCAACAGCACGGGCGGGTTGTGCCCGGCGCTGGCGTAGTGCACCTCGCCGCTGGCGAAGTCGAGCACCGCACAGAACACGGTGACGAACATGCAGGACTCGTTGTCCTCGGCCAGGCCGTTGTTGGCCCGGGCCAGGATGTGGCCGGGGTTGGGGATGCGCCGCTGGATCTCTCCAAGATTGGCCGCCTCGAGCGGGCTGTGGTGCCGATCGGCCCCGCGCCGCTGGCCCGCGCCCGCCACGGACTCGGCCACGGCCTTGATCAGCGTGCGCGACACGGCCATGTAGAAGGCTGCGGGCACGCCCTTGCCGGAGACGTCGCCGATGAGGAAACAGAAGCAGTCCGGGCCGCAGGGGAAGAAGTCGTAGAAGTCGCCGCCGACCTCGCGCGCCGGGGTCAGGCTGGCGAAGAGGTCGAACTCCGCATGCCGGGGCAGGGGCGGAAAGGTCTTGGGCAAAATGCCCAGCTGGATCTCGCTGGCGATGCGCAGCTCGCTCTGGATGCGTTCGCGGGTGGCCGTGGCCAGGGTCAGGTCGCGGATGTGCTCCTTCAGGGACTCCTGCATGTGGGCAAAGGCCTCGGCCAGCTCAAACACCTCGTCGCGGGAGGCCACCTCGGGCAGGGGCGCGTCCAGGCGCCCCCCGGCCACCTCGCGCGCGGCCAGGCACAGGCGGCGCAGCGGTCTGGTGATGCCCCGGGCGATGACCGCCGTGAGCGCGGCCAAAAGCAGGAAGCCGCCGCCGCCCAGGCCCGCGCTGACCAGGGCCAGGCGGTTCACGTCGGCCAGAAGCTCGTCGCGCGGGGAAAACACCCCCAGCGACCAGCCGGTGCTGGGCAGGGGCGCATAGACCAGAAAGCCCGGCTTGCCCGTGTGCAGGCTTTTGGTCTCCACCAGCTTGGAGCCCCCGCGCACCATGTCCTGGCCGATGCGCCGCAGATCCAGGTCGCCCGCTTCCTCGGCCCGGCTGAAGATGGTTTCGTTGAAGGCCACGCCCGGCTCCGGGTGGGTCACGTAGGTGCCGTTTCTGGTGATGAGCCAGGCGTAGCCGGTTTCGAGCACGTTGACCGAGGACACCAGGCGCTTGAGCCAGTCCAGGGACACGTCCGCCGTGACCACCCCGGCCACGTGGCGACCTTCCCCGTGACCTGCGCCCTGGCCCTGGTAAAAGGGCACGGAGCAGGTGGCCATGAGGGTGTTGCCGCCGCCCTCGTCGAAGTAGGGTTCGCTCCAGATGGTCTGCCCCAGCTCGCGCGGGATCTGGTACCAGTCCATGGCGTGGTAGCGGTAGCCCGGCCCGCCCAGGTTGATGTGCGTTATGCCGAGCGGCGCGCGGAAGGTGTACGGCGCGAAGAACTCCTGCTGCGGGTGTCGGCCAAAGGGCTCGTACGCGGCGGCGGTGCCGAAGATCTCCGGGTTGTCCAGCAGCATCTGGCGCTGGCGGCGCAGGATGCCCTCGTCGGAAAGCCCGTCGTCGCCCAGCTCGTAGGCCAGGCCCAGGGGCACGCGGCTGATGGGCGCGAGCCGGGCCTCGATGCGCTGGACCAGGGCCTGGGCCTGGGTGCGGGCGTTCTGCTCGGCGTTTTTCAGCAGGGCCTCCCGCGCCATGAAGTACGTGGCCGCGCTCATGGCCACGAAGATCAGGCCCACCACCGAGAGCACCAGGGCCGAGAGCCGGAAGGCGATGCCGCGCCCGGCTGAGATGGGGCTTGGGGGGGGGGCGGGGACTGGGGTGCGCGCGCTCATTGCAGCCTGCCCTTGAAAAAGACGTCCAGGGCCGGGCGGGTGCGGATGAGCTTTTGCGCGGCCAGGGTCTCAACCACGCGCGTGTAGTCCGCCGGGTTCAGGCTGCCCAGGGTCTGGCCGGGAATGGTCATGACGTCGCGCATGCGCGCCAGCATGAAGCGCTGGTGCGCGCGGCTGAAGGGCAGGTGCGCCTCGCGCATGCGCTCCTGCACGATGGCCAGCGCCTCGTCCGGGTGGGCGAAGGCATACTCCCAGCCGCGCAGGCTGGCGCTCGTCACGGCCCGGCAGAGGTCCGGGTCGCGCTCCAGGGTGGCCTCCAGGGTGTACAGGCCGTCTTCGGGGAAGTTCAGGTCCAGGTCGCGGTAGAAGAACACGCGCAGGTCGGCCTCGTCCAGGCCCGCGGCCAGCAGGCTGTGGAACTCGTTGTACCACATGGCCGAGGCTGCATCGACCCCGCCGCGCAGAAACAGGTTCAGGGTGTTGGACTGGGGCTTGATCACCGGGTGGATGCCCAGGCGCTGGAACAGGGCCAGGGGCTGCAGCCGGAACTCGCCCGCCCACAGGCTGATGCGCTTGTGGTCCAGGTCTTTGGGGGTTTTGATGTCCGAGTCGGCGCGGGTGATGATCATGAGCGCGGAGCGCTGCACCAGCTGGGCCAGCAGCACCACGGGCAGGCCGTTTTTGCCTTCGTCCGCGCGGCGCTCGATGCCCGTGGCCAGGAACATGGTGGCGAACTGGGCGCGGTCCTCGGCCAGGAGTTTTGAGGCCACCACGTCCGGCCCGCCGGGGATGATCTGCATGTCCACCCCGGCCTCGGCGTAGAAGCCCTTGGCCTGGGCCACGTAGAACCCGGCGAACTGTGCCTGGGGCTGCCATTGCAGGGCCAGGGCGGCGCGCTTGATCTCCCCGGCCCGGGCCGGGAGCGCTGCGCAGAGCGCAAGGAGCAGCCCGGCCCCCAGGCGCAACGCGGAGTTCAGGTATTTCGCCATGCTTTCTCCTAGCCTGAAGGCCTGGAAGTGTCCAGAAGCAGGGCGGGGCGGGCGGCGGGTTGGGGAGGGCGGCGGGGGCGTGCAGCGCCGGTGTCGGCGTCATAGTCCCGCCAGGGGAAGCGCGTCAGCCCGGTGTCGAGGTCATAGAGGCAGGGGGCGGAGCCATCTGGTTCCGCCCCCAGTGTCTAGCATGCAGGCAGAGCTCTTTACTTGTCCTTGTTTTGTCGAGACCGCATAATATACGCCTCAACGGGTATGCCTACCCCAACAACAATGAGCACCCAGCCAAATATTCTGGGGTACATGATGGGAACCCCCCAGCGGTACATCTCACCGTAATGAACACCGGTCCAGCCCATGAAGGCAAACGTTAAACCCATTGCAACTTCCCATGCCGTCACCTTCTTCATCGCCTATTCCTCATTTCTTCCATAATGGAGTCAAGGCCATACCCTGCGACGCCCCCCAACATCACGGCCAGAGTGCTGGAAGGCGGGCCTGTATCAAGCTCGCCTTGTTGCGTTAGTGTTTATTGATCTCAATCTCTTGAAAAGGTCTTCTTATGTACCAGGCGAGCAGTGGGAGGGCCGCTCCGCCAGCAAGAAGGACGTATGCCGTCCACAAGGGCATGAGATACAATTGCATATGCCCCTTGTATGCACCAATTTGCAAGGCCCCCAAGCCAACAAAAATATGTCCCCAATATATTTCCGCCAATGTCACCCGCATCATGTTCTCCTCAAAGGCTTGGTGTGGGCGGCTGCGCCAGACACAACGCTTCCTCACGATTGACCGGATCATCGACGCAAGAGCCTTCTTCGTTGCCCTTCCCGCCAGCGTTGGCGACAGGAATGTGCAACCGAGAGCAACAAGACGACCATACGGACAGCACGGTCGCCTTGTTGTGTTAATCGTTTTGGCTCTCAGTCTGTTGCAAAGGCCTTCTCACGTACCATGCAAGCAGGGGGATGACCAGTCCGGCGGCGACAAGAACGTATGCGGTCCACACGGGGACGGGATAATCTCGCACATGCGCCTTGCCTTCCCCAATTTCTAATGCTCCCATGATAACAAGCATCTGCCCCTGAAATATTTCCCCCAATGTCACTCTCATCGTTCTCTCCAATGATTATACATCCAGCTTCCCGCGTTTCCCAGTTCACCAGGTATTGTCATAGCCGGCGGCCCCGGCACAAAAGCGCCGGACAGGAAATCAAAGGCATTCTCAATCTTGTCCGGATTGCGCGCCGCAACGGCGGCAAGGGCGGGCAGCGCCTCCACACCTGCTGCGGCGGCAATGGGAACAGCTCCCGCGCCGAGGGCAAGGGCCGTGTACTTCTGCAAGTCCTCGTTTGTGGCATACGCCTCCGCAGTTTTGCCCAGCGCTTCCCCCGCGCCCTGGGCTCCTTCGGACGCCGCCTGGGCGATCCCGTCGGGAGCCGTGTCCCAGAGCTGGCTAAAGCCATCAGCTATGTTCTGAACGCCGTCCAAGAAGCCTTCCAACCCCCACACGTCCACCCGATTGACCGGATCCTCCACACAATACCCGTACCAGTCCTTGTCCCCGCCCTTGTCCCGCAGCGGGTCGAGCGCAGTGAAGCGGCCTGTGTCGGCGTCAATGTGCTAAAGAAAAGCCCCGGCCTGGTGACAGAGCCGAGCCGGGGCTGGTTTACAAGCGAAACAGGCTCTCTATTTGCCCCTGCCCTGTCGGGAGCGCAGGATGTACCCAACTATGGGTATACTGACACCCAAAACAATGAGCGCCCAACCAAATTGTCTGGGATACATGACTGACACTCCCCAATAGCGGATCACGCCGCGATCGACGCCAGACCATCCGACGAAAGCAAAGATTGCACCCGCTAGAATATCCGACACTATCACTCGCTTCATCACTCATTCCTCGTCAAGTCTTTGATGTAGTCGAGGCCCGCTGACACACCGCCCCCCCCTCACACCGCCCCAAGTCATAGGAGGCGGCCCCGGCACAAAAGCGCCGGACAGGAAGTCAAAGGCCTTCTCGATCTTGTCCGGGTTTCGCGCCGCAACGGCGGCAAGGGCGGGCAGCGCCTCCACACCTGCTGCGGCGGCAATGGGAACGGCTCCCGCGCCGAGGGCAAGGGCCGTG
>Ga0209083_1001167_pt1 | contig 31520 bp, 24 predicted proteins | sample AM7aDNAmetaG_FD_184132 | JGI IMG/M metagenome (GOLD analysis project Ga0209083, IMG submission 184132) | Freshwater microbial communities from Finland to study Microbial Dark Matter (Phase II) - AM7a DNA metaG (SPAdes) (version 3) | ecosystem: Environmental > Aquatic > Freshwater > Lake ... | reverse complement strand
CTGCGGATTTCGGGAGCGGTAAGGTGCTTGTGATGGACGACGAGGCAGGCGTCCTGAGGGCAATAAAGCTTATGCTTGAGACTGCCGGCTATACCGTGCTGGCTGCCGTTAACGGCGAAGAAGCTCTCGCTGCCTACCGGAAAGCGAAGGAAAGCAAGGAGCCCATAGACCTCGTGCTGATGGACCTCACGATTGTGGGAGGTAAAGGCGGGAAGGAGACTATTAAAGAACTTCGCGGGCTTGACAAGCAAATACCGGTTATCTGTTCCAGCGGTTATTCGAATGACGAGGTTATGGCGCACCCGGGAAAATACGGGTTCACGGATGTCTTGCGCAAGCCCTACTTGATGAACGATATTCTTGTAATGCTGGAAAAACACATCAAGAAGGCGACTTGAATTGCCGGAAGCTGTATCTGTAGCGGTTTGACTGCTGCTTTTTAGTATCGTATAATATATGAATAAATCGAAAAGCTGACCGCGCGCGAAAGCCCGTGGTGGGAAAATTACAGCCCTCAGAAGTTTGGGCCCCGGATTGCCGAATTTTTTTTTATTTGGCAATAAATTTGCTTCCGGGGAAAGTTATTTGTGGAGGCACTATGCAAGACCCGGATAGCAGCAGAATTACCGGAATGCAGAAGAAGATAGCGCTTGCCAGCCGTTTGGTAAGCGTTATAAATTTTGGGCCTGATGTCAGCCGGGCGGTTGAGTTCGTCGTCTCGGATATAAAAAACACTTTCGGATTTGACGCGGTAGGAATACGCCTCCGCAGCAAAGAAGACTTTCCGTATGCGGCGCAGGAAGGATTCTCTCCTGATTTTCTAGCAGAAGAAAACTCGCTATTGCCTCGCGGCGGGACGGTGGCCGTTCTTAAAGACAGTACGGGTAATATTCTGCCGGAGTGCGCGTGCGGTTTGGCGCTTTCCGGAAGAACGAATCCGGAGAACCCGGCCTTTACGCCGGGGGGAAGCATCCTGATAAATAGACTTAAATGCATGAAGCCCGCTGAAAGAGTTTCGCTCTGCATGGATAAAAGAGAAAAGTGCGTTCTGAACTTCGGGTCTATGGCCCTTGTGCCGATACGCGACGGCAACAAGATACTGGGGCTGCTTCAGGTGAATGACAAGGCCGGGAACGCTTTCACGCAGGAGATGGTAAGTTTCTTTGAAGATATCGCTTCTCTGCTGGGAGTGCTCATTCGCGCGAGAGACGAGCGCGAGAAATATAAGACGCTTTTTGAAACGGTAAAAACGGCAATTCTGATCGGCGATGCGCGGTCCGGGTTGATACTTGACGCCAATAAAGAGGCAGAACTCCTGTTTGGCCGCTCAAGAGGCGAATTGATAGGGCTGCACAGGGTAAGTCTTCACCCTGCGGGAAAAGCGGAATATTACAGCAGGGAATTCAACAGGCAGGACGAGGAAGAAAAAACGCTCAATTTTGAAGCAATTATTGTAGACGGAAAGGGCGCCAATATCGCCGTTCACATGTCTTCTTCTATGTATACGGCGGACGGCAGCAGGAAAATCCTGACCGCGTTCCGTGTTCAGTCGGAAGCGGGTAAAACGGAAGAAGCAGAAAGGCGGGAAAACAGAAAAAAGATTCCATTTTTTGCTATGTTCAGATGAAGACACCGGTGGTCTTAACAGAACTTAGGGGGGACTTATGGGGCAGACGAAAATAAGGCATCTCGACCTGCTCTCGAGGGCCGGAGTAAAACTCACCTCGTCAGGTGATTTTAAGAAAAAGTTAAACGATACCCTCGCTCTTATAGGCAAGGGTATGGGCGTGAGCAGGGCTTACATCTTTATAGACAATCCTGCCGGCACGGAAACGAGCAACGAGTTTGAGTGGTGCGATGATCGTATAACGCCGCAAACGAAGAAGTTTCAGAATGTTCCGTATTCAACAATTCCTTCCTGGAGAAAACTGCTTAACAAAAAAGGGTTTATTGTCTCGGGGAACATTTCCCTTTTGCCAAAAGACCTTTATCACTGGTTTAAACGCCGGGGAGCTGTTTCACCGGTTGTTTATCCGCTCATTGTGAATAAGGAAATCTCCGGTTTCGTCGGTTTTGATGAATGCGCTTTTGCGCGCAAGTGGGAAAAGCCAGACCTTGATTTTCTGGAAGTCATTGCCAGAATGCTCGCAAATGCATATGGGCTGAATAAACATCTTGAGAGCATAAAAGCAAGCGAGAAGAACTCGCGGGCCTATTTTGAAGCGGTAGACGATATTATTGTAGTCGCCGATTTCAGCGGTAAACTTCTTTATTCTAACGGAGCGGCGAGGAGAAAATTAGGATATTCCTGCGCTGAAATGCTTAAGATGCACGTGCTGGATATGCATCCGGAAAACAGCCGCAAGGAAGCGGAGAAGATACTTACAGCGATGTTTAAAAAGGAGCTTACTCATTGCCCTCTGGAACTTGGCTGCAAGAACGGCAAAGTGCTCCCGGTTGAGACCAGGATTTGGTTCGGAGAATGGGACGGAAAGAAGTGTATCTTCGGTCTCTCAAAAGATTTAAGCGCGGAGCAGGAAGCGTTTCAGACTTTCCAAAAAGTATTTGAGCATAATCCTGAGCCGATGGCGATAAACGAGATTAAGAACAATACTTTCATCGACGTGAACAGCGCTTTTCTGAAAAAGCTCGGCTACACGCGGAAAGAAGTGATAGGGAAGAACGCCAAGGAGCTTAACCTCTTTCCTGAACAGAAGAGACAGGCAGCTCTCTCGGAGAAACTCGCAAAGACCGGAGGCTTGGCGAATTCGGCGCTTGCCGTGCGCCGCAAGGACGGAAAACAGCTCTCAGGCATATTTTCAGGGGAAATAATTAAGAGTCAGGGGAAAAGTTTCTTTCTTACGGTAATGGTTGATGTTACGGAACAGGAATTCCTCAGAAAGGCCATTGAAACCCAGAAGGAAGAACTAAAGGATATTATAGAGGGCGGCCGTATTGGCACCTGGGTCTGGAATGTTCAGACCGGAGAGACCTTGTTTAACGAGAGGTGGGCTGAAATCCTGGGGTATTCCTTGAAGGAATTGCAGCCGGTATCAATAAAGACCTGGAAATCTCTCTGCCATCCGGAAGATTTTATTATGTCAGAGAAACTTATAATGGAGCATTTTGAAGGCAAGAGCCATTTTTATGAATTCGAAACAAGGATGAGGCACAAAGAAGGCCGTTGGGTCTGGATAATGGACCGAGGAAGAGTAAACGCGCGGGATGACGCAGGGAAGCCGCTAATTATGTCCGGCACCCATATAGATGTTTCAGAAAGGAGGGCAATCGCTGCTTTAGAAACTGAGTTGAAACTTAAGGAAAAAGATGCGGACTTCGTCAAGCTGTCCACCAACCTGCCGGGCGTGCTCTTTCAGCTTACCCGCTCCGCAGACGGCGGGTATTCTGTTCCGGCAGCTACCGCAGGTTTTCAGGAAATGTATGGTTGTGCTTCTTCTGAGGTAGCCGCAGACTTTTCACCGCTAAATAAGACAATTCAGGCTGATGACCTTGCCGTCTTGGCTGCCAAGGTTGAGCTCTCAGCCAGAAAACTTCTTTCGTTTTCAATGGAATACAGGCTGGATATTCCGGGGGAACCACAGAAATGGATTTCCACCGTCGCCACGCCTGAGAAGCTGGCGGATGGCAGTGTTACCTGGTACTCCTTTGCCACGGACGTCACGGTAAGAAGAAAAGAGCAGGAACTTCTAAACAGCGGTGAGAGATTGAAGACAGTAAGTATTCTGGCCGGAGGCATCGCGCACGATTTCAATAATCTGCTCGCTGGGATGTTTGGCAATTTGGAACTTGCCAAACTCAAATTAAAGGATAACCCTGGTGCCGTGCAGGCGTTTGATACGGTGCTTGATTCTTTCGGACGGGCCAAAGATCTTGTGCAGCAGCTGCTCTTCTTCACGAAGGGGAAGGGTTTAAATAAGCAGAGCATCGGTCTTGGTCCTTTGCTTAAGAAGAATGCCAGTTTCGTGCTCGCGGGTTCCAATGTTCAGTGCGAATTTGAAATTGCCAATGACCTTCCCATTTGCGAAATAGACGAGAACCAGATAGGGCAGGTAATAGATAACATCGCAATTAACGCTCGGCAGGCAATGCCTTCCGGCGGAATCCTGACGATACGCGCCTATCGCCGTAAGTTCCAAGGAAAGGAGCTGCCGGAATTACATCCGAGAGGAGCTTACGCGGTGGTTGAGATAATTGACCGTGGTGTAGGAATGTCTGAAGAGGTCCGCAAGAGGATGCTGGAACCCTTTTTCACAACTAAAAAAGACGGAACCGGGCTCGGCCTCCCTAGCGCCAATGCAATAGTTCAACAGCACGCCGGTTTTATGACAGTTGAGTCTGTTGAGGGAAAAGGGACGACCGTGCGGATAGCCTTGCCGGAGTCGAAAAAGCTTGCGAATACGACGGCCGTTGTTGAGAGCCGGGACCCGACCCGGGCAGCAAGGATACTTGTGATGGACGATGAGGTACTGCTGCTTCGCATTATTAAAACAATGCTGGAAGCCAAAGGACACACAGTAATAACTGCGGAGAACGGGGAAGAAGCGCTCTCCTGCTGCAGAGGGGCGCTCTCCGGCGGTGAAAGATTTGACCTTGCGGTAATGGATATAACTGTTCCGGGCGGCGTCGGCGCGCGTGAAGCCCTAAAGGAATTAAGAAAATTTGACCGGGAAACTCCCGTTATATGCTCAAGCGGATATTTTCTGGCAGGAATGGTTGAAGAGCTTAAAGCGGAAGGTTTTGCCGGCATACTGCCGAAACCATACAGCATGGTCGAACTTACCAATATTATCGCAAAATACGTTTAAATCTGCCGGTTTGAAGCCTCGCTGAAAACCTGTTATTGAATAATGCTTGATCTGAAAAGGGGGGGGGTATGTCTGGTGATGCATCTATCGGCACTCATGCCGAATATTTCAGCGTTCTCTCCGAAGTAACTGCTAAGTTAGCCGCCGCCGGAGCCTTCTCCGGCAGGATCAACGAGATTCTGGAAATCATTGGGAACAAAACCCTGGCCCGAAGAACCTATATCGTTCTTGATGATCCGCAGGGCGGTGAAGCCAAGGTTGCGTATGAATGGCTTGAGACGGGAACGGCCTCGCCTAATCCTCCGGAAAAGCTTTTTTACGCGGGACTGCCGTACTTTAGACAGCTCCTGGCTAAAGACGGGAACATTATCGCGAAGGAGGTGAAGCGCCTGCCGGAAGATCTTGTTGCCGCGCTGAATTCCGTGGAAAGAGAGTCCTGGATAGCAATTCCGCTCGTTTTTAAAGGCGGACATTTCGGCTTCCTCGGGCTTGACGATTGCAGAAAAAAAATAGTTTTTGAAAAAGGCTCATCGGTGTTTTTTGGAGTACTTGCCGCAATTATTTCAGGCGCTTTTTCGCAAAATAATTATTTTGCCGCGCTTAATTCTTTGAGCGCTAATTCGAGCGCTCTTTCTGACACGATAGAAAGGCAGCAATTTAAGAGAATCTTTGAGCTTAATCCCAACCCAATGTCAGTGAATGACATTGCGCATGGGGCTTTCACGGAAGTTAATGAGGCGTTTCTGGCAAAGATTAAGTACACACGCGCAGAAGTAATTGGGAAAACGCCTTTAGAGCTTGGTTTGTTCCCTGACTGGCAGAAGTATATAGGCGCTACCGAGAAACTGAGAGACAGGGAGAATTTCTCGAATGTGCTCCTGGTCGTTTGCGACAAAAACGGGGAAATGCTTCAAGGCTTGTTTTCAGGAACTACCATAAGGTTTGGAGAGAAAAAGCTCGGGTTGGTTGTAATGGTCGATATGACGGAGCAGACTAACCTTAGTAAAAGAATTGAGGAACAAAAGGTGAGGCTTGAGGGCGTGTTGAAAGCCTCAAATATTGGGACCTGGGCCTGGGATATTCAGACAGGGGAAACAACCATAGATGAGCGGATAGCGAAGATGCTTGGTTATGAAATGCGCGAGCTGTCGCCGGAGTTTCCGCTTCCTGAGTGGGAAACAATAATGGTTACAGACCTTACCAGGTTTCTTCATCCCGAGGACGCTCTTTTGTCCAGGGAAGTTCTTCAGCGCCATTTCAGAAAGGAAACAGAATATTACAGCTGTGAGTTAAGGATGAAACATAAAAACGGGAGCTGGATCTGGGTTCACAACCGCGGCAAAGTAACCGCCTGGACAGCGGACGGCAGGCCGCAAATAATGCACGGGACCTATGCGGACATAAACGGGAGAAAAACCACCGCGAAGACAGTGGAAGACAATGAAAAGCGTCTTAACGCCATGCTTTCCAACCTGCCGGATGTGGTGTCGCTTTTGGATGAGTCCGGGAAAATCAAGTATCTAAGCCCAAACTTTGAACGGTTGTTTGGCTGGAAACAGGAAGATTTACTGGGAAGAACGGCTTTTGAGCTTGTTCATGACGATGACCGCGAAAGAGTCAAAGCGGAATATTTTAATCATCAGAAAACACCGGATTCCACAACTATAACAAACTGCAGGCTGAAATGCGCCGATGGTTCTTTCAGGCTTGTTGAACTGACCACAAAAAACCTTCTGCATAACCCCAGCGTTAACGCGATGATTCTTAGCGGCCACCCCGTCTCTAATGAGCCGGAGAAGAGGAGTGTATAACCGTACGCCCCTCGGACTCTATCCTGGATGAAGGATTGCCTGGAGAACTGGAAGGCAGCAGGCCGCGGTCGAGCGCTTTGGGGCTTCCTCTGCGAATTTGGAATTCCGGACAGCGGCAGAAAAGACGCGAATTACGAGGATTTCGAAGGTCATAAGCTCGACAGGAAGATGCTGGAGCTCCTAAAAGCTTATTAAATCGCCTTTTTGTCTTTCAGTTTTCTATCCCTATCCCATTGATTTATCGTCTAAATCTCTGTATAATCGGTATGTTTTAGATTATCAGTTATAGCAATTAGCAATAAGTAATTAGTAATCAGTAATTGTTCTTTTGGGGGTGTAGCTCAGTTGGGAGAGCGCTATCCTGCTTCACTCCCGATGGTCGTTCGCGGGACTATAGCCTTCGCAAGGTAGAGGCCGTCGGTTCGACAGCACACCATAATGTGAAAATATAATGATTGCTGTGCCTGCGAGCGCTGAGGCAGCGTAAGCGCCGAAGCGGCTGCGAGCAGGCGCCCGATCACCGACATACTAGTTTAAATGTTATATGTAGATTTGGGGGTGTAGCTCAGTTGGGAGAGCGCTACCTTCGCAAGGTAGAGGCCGTCGGTTCGATCCCGATCACCTCCACCAAATTTACCGTAACATTATTTGTTATACGTTAAGAATCGCCCTAACGTCACTAGCGAGAGTTGAAAAATGGCCTATCTCGTCCTTGCCCGGAAATACCGCCCGCAAACCTTTGATGAAGTTGTAGGGCAGGAACACATCACAAGAACCCTCAAGAACGCCCTTGAATCAAAACGCATAGCGCACGCCTATCTTTTTTCAGGACAAAGAGGAACGGGAAAGACCAGCGTGGCCAGGATTCTGTCAAAGGCCTTAAACTGCACAGAGAGCAAAGACGGCAATCCCTGCAACAAATGCGATTCCTGCGCGGAGATAATGGAAGGCAACTCGCCTGACGTGATAGAGATTGACGGCGCGTCCACCACCGGCATTGACAATATAAGGGAACTCATAGAAAACTCCCGTTTTATGCCTGTTAAGAATAAAGTTAAGGTTTACATCATAGACGAAGTTCACCGTATCAGCAAAAACGCATTTGACGCCCTGCTTAAAACTCTTGAAGAGCCTTCCGAGCATGTTTACTTTATGTTCGCGACAACTGAAATAACCGCAGTCCCGCTTACCATCGGCTCCAGATGCCAGAAGTTTACCTTTAGAAAGCTTTCAACGCAGGAAATTGTTGCGGCGCTGGCGGCAATACTTAACAAAGAGGATATAAAAGTGGAGCAGAAAGTGCTCAATCTTATAGCCAGAAATTCCGACGGGGCTCTGCGCGACGCGGAGAGTATTTTAGACCAGCTTATTTCATTTTCCGGCGGCAATATCACGCTGAAGCAGGCCGAAGAACTGCTTGAGACCGTGAACAGAAACACCATACTTTCCTTCGCCGCAAGTCTTATCGAGGGCAGGACGGAAGATGCGTTAAGGCAGATAGATGAGGCCTCAAAAACTGGTTTTGACGAGTTTCTTTTCACGAGGCATTTGTCCTCCTATTTTAGGGATTTGCTCGTGGTTAAGGTGACTGCAAGGCCGGACGGTCTGCTTGATATTCTTGGAGAAGACGAACTGGTGGTGCTGAAAGACCAGGCCGGAAAGATCTCCAAGACTAAAATACTGAATATAATAAGGGTGATGATCCAGCTGCTCGAGGATCTGAAGTTCTCTTCCTATAAAAGGGTCATACTTGAATCGGCGGCAGTCAAAATCTGCGGCGCTGACGAGTTGCTTGACTTAAACGAACTCCTGAGCCGGGTCGACGCAATCCCCTCGGGTCCTTCGGCTGCCCGGGATGAAAAAAAAAGCCTAAGGGCTGAAGCGGCGCCTGTCAAGACTCAGGCTCCGGCAGTTTCTCTGAAGGACGAAGACCTTGCAAACGCGGTAATCAGCATCAGCGACATAGAAGAGGTGGGCAATCTTTCCGACAGCGGGTCCGACAGCCTGGCAATCGTGCGCAAGAACTGGAATGTATTCGTGGAGGCCGTGCGGGAGAAGAAGAAAATGGCCGGAAGCGTGCTGCTTTCTGCTGCCCCTGCGGATTTGTCGGGCGGGGTATTAAAGCTGCGTGTGAAGGATGATTATTCCAAGGCGAGCCTCGAGTCTCAAGAGATACAGGCAGTTTTAAAGGAAGCCTTTAAGAGTATCTTCAAGAAAGAAGTGAAAATAACGGTGGAGATGGTTAAGGGCGCTGTTGCGGAGGCAGGGCTTCCGCGTCCCGCTTCTTCTACGAAAGACGCTTCTGTGGACCCTGTTGTTGACGCTGCCAATAAACTTTTCGGCGGAAGGGTGCTGAGGAAAGAAGAGCATGGAAAGCTATAATAACGCTTCACTCATAAAACTCATCAACGAGCTGGAGAAAATGCCCGGCATCGGCCCCAAGACGGCCCAGCGCCTGGCGTTTTACCTGCTAAAGTCAGAAAAAGCCGATGTGGAAAAACTCGCCGGTTCAATCCTTGAAGCCAAAGAAAAAATTAAGTATTGCTCCGTCTGTTTTAACATGACAGAGATAGACCCCTGCGCGATATGCACTTCACTCAGAAGAGACCGCAGTCTTATCTGTGTTGTTGAAGAACCAATGGATATTGTTGCTCTTGATAACACCGGAGCGTTTAAGGGGCTCTTCCATGTCATTATGGGCAGCATCTCTCCGCTGGACGGCATCGGCCCGGAAGATCTGAAGATTCGTGAACTTCTTATTCGCATAGGGAAAGAGAACATTAAAGAAGTTATTATCGCGACCAATCCGGATGTGGCGGGGGAAGCGACCGCAATTTATCTCAGCAAGCTAATCAAACCTCTCGGCGTCAAGGTCTCACGCCTCGCCCAGGGAATGCCGATGGGGGGAAGTTTGGAGTACGCGGATGAAGTAACATTAGCCCGCGCGATTGAAGGGAGAAGAGAGCTATAAATTTAAGAGTTCTTAACGTTCTTAACGTTCATAACGTTTGTAAGTCGCACTTCGTGCGTCTTGTTCTGTAAAGAAGGATATCTTTCATGCCGTACTACGTCCGGCATAGCAGAATAACGTTATGAACGTTAAAGTTATTAACGAGTATTTGGAGGGAGCCCTTGTTATCCATAGATACCATCAAAATCAAATCAAAACCTGATTTCAACCGCTTTCTTAAAATCCTGAAACGCACAGGCAAACCCGATCGAGTCCCATTTTTTGAACTTTTCAGCAATATTCACGAAAAGGTGGCGGGACATCTTGTCAGCCGGAAGGATTGCAAGGACGAGCAGGAATATAAATACAGACTGCAGGCCATTTACAACGAGCGTCTTGGCTATGATTATTTTGATATCTTCTCGCCCTGCTATCTGCCTTCCGCGGCGCACAAGCACGGGGAGAGCGACAGGGCTTACGTTCAGGGCGGAGATTCCCTGGTCGGCACCTGGGAAGAGCTGGAAAAATATCCCTGGCCGGACACAGCGAAGATTGATTGGAAAAATTTTGAGAGAGTCAGGGACTTTATGCCTGATGGGATGAAATGCGTCGCAATGACCCCGGGCGGGATTGAAGAAGCCGTTATTCTGAACATAATGGGCTACGAAAAGCTTTGCATGGCGTTCTACGATGACAGAAAACTCGTTCAAGAGGTGTTTGACCGTGTTGGAAGCTTAATGGTACATCTCTTTGAGCGTTATGTGCAGTATGACTTTGTTGGCGCGGTTACCATCAGCGATGATCTCGGATTTAAGACCTCTACTATGATACCCCCGGCAGAAATCAGGCAGTTTATATTCCCCTGGTATAAGAAACTGGTGAAAATAGCGCACGACGCCGGGCGTCCGGTTATTCTCCACTCCTGCGGTAATCTTAAGGAGATATATGAGGAGATAATAGGGATGGGGATTGACGCGAAGCATTCCTACGAGAATGTCATCCTGCCCGTCTGGGAATTCAAGAAGATGTACGGGAAGAGAATTACTCCTCTCGGCGGCTTTGATGTGGACAAGATTTGCAGGGAAACAGAAGCGCAGGTCAGAGAGCATACGCGCTTTCTGATAGATAATTGCGCTCAGGACGGCGGCTATGCCATCGGCACGGGGAATTCGGTGGCCGATTATATTAATATCAATAATTTCCTGTCAATGCTGGAAGAGGCTTTCAACTACAGTAAATAAAAGATTGATTACGCGGATTAGAAAGAGAGATTACACAGATTAGACCTATAAAGGTTTTTTCTGTGTTTTGTAAGGTTTTTTCCTGGGCGCGACTTTCCTGACATAATCCCAATAAGATGATTTGGTCATAGGCTTTCTTTTCACTTCCAGTTCGGCTGTTCCCGCCAGCGCTTCAATTTTTTTGGCAAGTATAAACTGCATGCAGTTGGGGACGTGATCGCCGAAGTACCTGTGCTGCATCACGCAATGAAAGCAGTCGCTGTGCCACTCGCACTTTTTCTTGGGGCAGGTGCACTTAGCGTACTTGCCGGAATCCATCATCTTCCGTATTTTCTTTATGAGTTTTACATACTCCTGTTTTGTCATAGGTTAATCATACGCCGGCAGCCGCGTTTTTTCAAGCCAAAGCGGAATTAATCCTTGTTTTTTGTTGATTATCAAAGGATTTGACAAGAAAGGGTTCTTTTAGTATAATTAAACCTGTTTTTGACCCTATGCTTCCGCCGAGGCGCGTGTACGCCGGCAGTTTGGCGGAGACTGTTGTAAAAGAAGTTACATATTCCTCGATAGCTCAATGGTGGAGCATTCGACTGTTAATCGAAGGGTTCCTGGTTCGAGTCCAGGTCGAGGAGCCATGAACCATTCGCTACGCTCAGGTTCATGGCACGCCATAACGAAGGTTATGGCGTAATAATGACCATTAAAGCGAATGGTTCATGCCGTGTACTTGAGCGAAGCGGATAGTACATGGCAAGTGTATTCTATTCTAACCCGCTTTACGCGGGTTTTTCTTTCAAAACCAATTAGTTTATCTCCGGAGTTTCATGCTAATGCTTACGCCGAAATTATTCACAACACTTAAGGGATACACATTAAAACAATTTTATTCAGATGCGGTCGCAGGTATCGTTGTCGGCATCGTCGCCATTCCGCTTGCCATCGCTTTTGCCATTGCTTCAGGAGTGTCGCCCGATAGAGGGCTTATTACTGTTGTCGTTGCCGGCTTTTTAATTTCGGCGCTTGGCGGAAGCAAGGTTCAGATAGGCGGCCCTACAGGAGCGTTTGTAGTTATTATCTACGCTGTGGTACAGAAGCACGGCGTTGACGGGCTTGTTGTGGCTACTCTGATGGCCGGAATCTTGCTGGTTGTTATGGGTCTTGCCAGGTTCGGTACTATTATTAAATTTATACCGCATTCCGTGATAGTGGGTTTTACGAGCGGTATCGCCGTGATAATATTTAAGTCGCAGTTTAAGGATTTTTGCGGATACACCGGCGCCGGGTTTAATATTTACGCGGCCGCGTTAGGCCTGCTCAGCGTCCTTATAATACTTTTCTGGCCGAAAATATCGCGCCGGATGCCGGGAGCGCTGATAGCTCTCTTGCTCACTTCTGTTATAGCCGTGCTCTTTAAACTGCCCGTAGAAACCATCGGGAGCAGATTCGGACACCTGCCTTCCGTAATCCCTATGCCGGTTATTCCAAAAGTGAGTTTGACCCTTATAAGGGACCTTTTCCCTTCGGCTTTCGCGATAGCTTTGCTCGGCTCGGTTGAATCCCTGCTCTCAGCGGTCGTTTCGGACGGGATGATAGGGGCAAAGCACCGTTCAAACATGGAACTTGTGGGGCAGGGTGTCGCGAATATCGGAGCAGCGCTTTTCGGAGGAATTCCGGCGACAGGCGCCATTGCCAGGACCGTTACAAACATAAAGAACGGTGGAAGGACACCGGTTGCAGGTTTGATCCACGCGCTTGTCGTGCTGCTCATCGTAATATTCTTAGGCAAGTTTATCGTTTATGTCCCGCTTGCCTGCCTGGCCGGAATTCTCGTGGTTGTTGCCTATAATATGAGCGAGTGGCGTTCTTTCCTGGAACTCCTGAAGAGCACAAAAGGCGTAATTCTTGTGCTGCTCGCGACTTTCCTGCTCACAGTTTTTGTTGACCTCGCGGCCGCTATTCAAGTCGGTATGGTACTGTACGCTTTTATCTTCATGAAGCGCATGTCGGATACTTCCAGCGTGCATCTCCTTGCCAAAGAGCTCCGCAAAGATGAAAAGGCGGAAAGCCAGGAGCAGCCAGGGTTTTCCATCCCGAAGGGAGTGGAGGTTTTTGAGATAGACGGCCCGCTCTTCTTTAATGCTACCGAGCAGTTTGACGAAATAGACAAAGCCGTCGGAGAAAAGCCGAAGGCGAGAATACTGCGCTTCCGCAATGTCCCTTTCATAGATTCGACCGGCATGCACGCGCTTAAGGGATTCATTCACAGATGCAGCAGAAATAAGATACCGCTGATTATTGAAGGTTTGCGCATCCAGCCCTTAAACGAAATAATAAAGGCTGATCTGTACGAAGTTTTAGGAGAGGATAATGTTTGCGGGAGCATACAGGACGCTATTTTGCGGGCGGAAGAAATGATAGGAAAACAGTAGCACAAAGGTTTCAACCTGCCGGTTTCTTTTTCTTGACCTTTGGGGGAAGAGAGGCGGTGTAGTTAAGAGCTTTAGAGAGCAATTCGCCGAATTTCTTTTTGTTTCTGTAGATAGATTCTCCTGCCATTATGTATTCCTTCATCACGCGTCCCGGCATCGGCTCGAATTTGCCGGTCTCCTTGTATTTCTTGAAAACAGCTTCCTGTTCCTTTGGGTCAATCCGCAGAAAGAGCCCGGCGCCGAACGCGCCAATTACCATATTGCCGTTGATGAAGTAGACCGGGTAGCCGAACATCTTCCTGGGCTCGGCGACAATATCTTTCATTGTATCGGTGAGGAATTTCGTAAGCTCAGCCGGTGTTTTTTGCCATTTTGCTTTCATTGTCCCTCCGCTATATCCGATTATCGTGAAAATACGAACATAAGTCAATCACTTGAATTGAATAGGGGTCCATCTCCTGTTATACTTAAATATCACAATCGGGGGTCAATGCTCAGCAAAAGCGTAAAAATAATGTTTGGTGTCGCGCGAGTTCCGTTCCTGGCGCTTGTTCCGGCGTGCGTATTGCTTGGAACGGCAACCGCGCATTTCCAGAAGGCAATGATACTGCCTTCTGACCTGGCGGCGTCATTTTTAATGTGGTTGTTAGCGCATATCAGCGTAAATTCTTTTAATGAGTATTTTGATTTCAAAAGCGGGCTTGACCTGCACACAACTGCAACCCCCTTCAGCGGGGGAAGCAAAACCTTGCCAAACAATCCAAAAGAAGCAGGGCTTGGACTTTTAACAGCTCTTGGTTCTCTGTCAGGCGTTCTGATATTGGGGGTTTATTTTGTGGTTGCAAAAGGGCTGCTTTTTCTGCCGTTCCTGCTTTTTGCGGTTGTGCTTATTACAACATACACTGAATACCTCACAAGAAGCGCTTTTCTATGTCTTATCGCGCCGGGTTTGGGTTTTGGGCCGGTGATGGTGATGGGAACGCATTATATCCTTTCCGGTTCTTATTCCTGGCTCGCTTTCTTTGTCTCTCTCGTGCCGTTCTTCCTTGTGAGCGACCTGCTTTTGCTTAACCAGTTCCCGGATGTTGAGGCCGATAAAAAAGCGGGGAGAAAACACCTGATAATTTCAGATGGCAGAGGTGCGGGAGTTAAAGTCTATATTCTTTTTCTCATTCTGCCGTTTGCCCTGCTGCTTGCCGGAAACCTGTCAGGGCTCCTTCCGTTTAGAAGCCTGATTGGATTGCTACCGGCAGTACTGCTGATACCCTTGATAAGAGGAGTTGTCAGGAATAACACAAGCAACACGGGGTTGATACCTTACATGGCTATGAATGTTTTGGTGAATATACTAACACCCCTATTACTTGCGCTAGGACTGTTTATATCCTGAGGACAATGGAAAGTGGGATATTGATTTCGCCTCCCAGGTTGTTCTATACTGGATAGCCGACCTTGCAAGTGATGAGTCTGTAAATAATTCACGAGTTCCCGTTCAATTCCTTCAATCTTGGCGGAATGAAGCAGGGAAAATACGGCAGGTGGGAAAGCAAAAGTAAAAAGTCTTTTCCTGTGATGCTGTCTGTTAGGGCAAGGAAAGAGAGGTTTATTTATGGAAAGAGCTAAGGTGAAAAAATACAGAAGCGAAGACAGCGAGCGGGTATATTGGTCTGTTAATGATTCAGCGGCTGAGATTGATTGGAGCAAGGGAAAGCGCGTTATGAGGACCAGGCTCTTATGAATGATATTATTGAAGAACTGGCTCTTTCCGCGCTTGTTGAAGCCGTACCGGAGTTTCTATCCGGTCAGGATAAAAAGAGCGGGAAATTCCTCCCGACGAAGAATTCTTCCGCCCCGAAAAATAATTGGGTTTACTCAATATACGACCAAAGCCCTCATTATCCGCTTGCGCTGCTATACAAAACCAGTGACAGCAGGAATCCCTATTACCGCTCCGCAAAGCTTTTTGCCGCGGCCGTAAAAGGAGCAGATTCACTTGCTGATTCTCAGGGAAGAAACGGCGGCTTTAAACTGGTTATCGGCGGAAAAGACTGGGGATATTACCCTCTTAACTGGCAGGTCTATCACTGGTTAAGGACCTATGAGTTGCTGCGGGATGACCTTGATGTTTTAACAGCAAAGAGATGGGAAAAGGGCCTCAAGCTCGCAGTTACCCATATTGAGAGAGCGGTAATCAGGCCGTATGTCAGGACCGGCAGAAAGCACACGAGTTATAACCATATTGCCTGGTATCTTGCCTGTGTCGCGAAAGCCGGACAGGTGTTCGGCGAGAAGAACAGGATTACCTATGCTTTGAAGGCGTTCAAGAATACGGCGCCTTGGGTTTTTGACGGCTGCGGCCAGTGGCGGGATGTTGAGCCGGATATTTACAGTATCGGCTACAGCACACTCACGCTTCACGCGGTCTCCCTCCTGCAGGAAATAACCAAAGACAGGACGCTTTTCGGTTACATAAGAAAAACCGTCAAGCTGCTTGCGCATTTCAGCTACAGCCCGGCAAAATATATTGAGACGCTTGATTTCAGGATGCGCTACGGTTTTTGCGGCGCGTACGGCCTTAATGCCTTTCTGGCTTCGGGAAAGTACGGAAGAATACCCCTGTTGTTTCTGAAGGAGTACAAGAAAGCGCTGCGCTCCGGGACGGCGGCCAGGATCAATACAAATGTTCCCTTGATAGCGGACCTTATTTTCCGGCGCGGCAAGGGCGGTTTTTCCGCCAAGATGCCTTTTGAGAAGAAAAGATATTTTTACAGGGAGAAGAAAGGACTCGCGCTGGTAAATAAATACGGCGAGTGGCAATATTCATTATCCGCGTACTGTCCGAAGGGTGACCCTGCCAATGTCTATACCCTTGAGGCGCAGTCTCACGTCTCGGCCTATAACCACAGGACGGGGCTTATCATAGGCGGTGGAAATTCAAAGCACCAGCCGGAGTTTTCCAATTTCACTTTCAAGAACGGAAAAGATTACAGGGCAAAGACCGGGTCTTTGAAAGGAAGCAAGCTCCGTTTAAATTATGACTCCGGTTCGGGAGAGATTGAGGCACAAATTGCCGGCAAAGAACTTGTCCTTAGAACCTCAGCAAAAGGCGAAGCTTCTCTCACGGGCCTGCAGCTTCAGGCCTTGCTCGGAGACAGGATACAGATTAATGGAAGAAACTTTGTGTTGGGCAGGAAATCCTTGAAGCTCCCGCTTGAGAAAAAGGCGAACCGCCTGGTCATCAAAGGGAAAGCAAAGCTTTTAATTCCTTCCGGGGGCGTGTTTGTCTGGCCTGTGAAGCCGCACAACCCGTACACGGCAGATAACAAGACCGGTCCGGCCGGCTGGGTTTCATTTATTTACCTGAAGAGCAGGGAAAATGAGGTTCGCGTCCGGATTTAACCCGGGCTACCGCAACACTATCTTGTCCCCTCCGCCAAAAGCGCCCTCGCAGGCTTTTATCAGATCAATTAGACTCAAACCCGTATGATACCCCGGATCCGCGTCAGGAGTTGCCGGGATTGCCGTTGAAGGTTTGCCGTCGGCCGCTCTCGTCTGTATGAAAAGCCCCGGCGCGGGAGAGCGGAAACCCACTAAGAACGCCCTCGCGCAGGTTTTAGCTGCTTCAGCGAGTTCGGCTCTGCGGGGGTGCTCGGGGCAAAGCAATAGCAGCAGCGAGGCAGCCCGCATTGCTTCCGGAAGCGGCCACCAGGGCATATCGTCATTTACGGGTTTTCTTGAAACCAGGTCAAAGGTTTTGCATATTCCGCCGGATTCTTTTATAAAACCGTTTTTAAAGGCGGAAAGAAAAATATCGGGAAGAATTGCTTTGCAGTTGTTTATGAAATCCCGCCTTCCGGGGTGATAGGCGAGTTTGCTTCCCGCTTTCAGCAGAAATCTTGCGGCGAGTCCCGTGAATTCAAGAGTGTGCCCGGGGTCTTGGATTATCTTCCCGCCGTCAACGCAGGGCTTATTTTCATTGTCTATGAACTCGAAAAAGTCGAAGCGCTTGAGCGGGCCTGAATCTTTTTGTGCCGTATGTTTTTCAAGGAGCCGCGAGAGGCATTCGTAGCCGGATTCTCTCCACTCCCAGGTATCGGGGAAGAGCTCGCAGAAGAGGGCGAAGGCGCCGAGGATTATCATCCAGGGGCCCTGAGCCGTTCTGTTTTGTGACGGGCGGGCCGGGTTTTTCGGGTCAAAGGATATCTGATCTGAAGTAAAGGTGCCGAATTTTAGCGCTTCAAAGGCATTTCTCAAAACAGTAGTTCCGAGTTCTGTCATTTCCGGGTTCCCAAGCCGTACTCCTGCCGCCGCCAGTCCTTTGCCGGTGAAAATATCGGCAAACCCCGGAGGCACATCAAGGGCCGAGAAGTATTCCCGTTTCCCGCCGATCCCGCAGCGGAAGGGACGCCCTTCCGGCGTAAAGAGGAAGACAAATCTTCCGTTATTCTTTTTTCCGACGGCGGCTACCTGCGAGGAGACCGCCAAAAGCATGCGGTCGCACCGTTTCGCGAGGTCTGGATTGTCCGAGAGAAAAGCAGCGTGACCGGCAAGCGCTTCAAGTCCTCTTCCCTGTATCCAGCCGAAAACCGCGGAGCGGCTCTTAAAGTCCCTGTCCGTTTCTTCTTCGGGGAAATCCTTGCCGGTAATCGTGCTTAGTTTGGTGTCTATGTAGGGGTACGATTTTCTCTTTTCGTAGCGGGAGAGAACCGGTTCTATGCCGGCGATTACGGCTTCACGGCACAACGGAGCCAGAGGGCGGAGAGCTGTTAAACATTCGTCAGTCATCGCTACCAGCCGAAACTGCTGAAGGTGGGAACCTCGTTCTTGCCTTCAAGCCGCAAATAGAAATTGATGCTGTAGCCTATCGAACGGTTATGAATATGCGTCCGGGCAACGTCATAACTTGACTGGCCGTAGAGGCCTCCCAGCAGGCGCAGATCCCTGCTTTCCTTTTCCTGAAGAGTCAGGCCGAACTCCGCGGTTTTTCTGACACAGCGCTCAACCGCTTCCGTATCATATTTTATCTTCTCAGTGCCGATCAGCTTGAGGAATTCAAGATTATTTATTCCGGAAACGAAAGTGCCGCCGAAGCTCGGAAAGGAGCCGTCCGAATCCATAAGGCGGTTCTGTTCTTCTATCCTTTCTATGAGCAGGTCCAGCAGGCGTTTCTCTTTCTTCAGCCTGTAGGCGCAGATGAGCGCTGCCAGCGCGAAGTCGTCATTTCCGAAGCTTATAGGAACTTCGCCGTGGAAACCGTCAACCACAGGTTTACCGCGGTTCTCCTCATATATTCTTATGAGGCCTTTTATGAGCGGGTCAAAGCCTTTCTCGATGTAGCGTGAGTCTTTTGTAAGTTTAAAGAGCTGATAAAAGAAGATGGCTGAGCCGGCCTGCCAGTCGCCTTTTATAAACTCGGCGCCGGCTTCCTCGCCGGCAACTGCCATCGCGCGGTTATGACCGAATTCATTTTTCAGGTCGAATGTTATGTAAGGCCAGCCCTTCTTGTCGGTCCCGTATTTTATCCACCAGTCCGCGAAGAGTTTTGCGCGCTCCAACCACTCTTCGTCTTTGGTTTCTTTGAAGAGCCGGCAGAGCCCGAACCCGCCGGTAACCGCGTCGCGCGGATAACTTTCAACGGCCTGAGGAGAGTGCTCGCGAAAACCGCCGATGCTTTTGGGCAGGCGAAAGTCAGTAACCTGAAGAGAAGCCAGATAGCCGGCTCCGAGTTTTGCCGCGCCAAGAAACCGGGAACGCTCACCGGGGAAGCGCAGCGCGAGGTCATAGAGGTCCATAATCGCGATTGCCTGTCCCCAGACGCCCATACCCCTCGCGAAGTCTTTAGGGATAATGTACTCGTAAACGAAACGCCCTTTATCGGCGCTGTCTGAAATTCCGCCCCAGGGTTTGGCGTCAGTATTCTGGTTGTTGCAGTACCACTGCCCCGCGAGCTCGGCGTGGTGAAGGAACCTTTGCTTTTCTTTGGGTGTGAAATTAAGGGCCATACTTCTCCTTTACTTCCCGAACTTGATAAAGTCTCCGAAAGGGTTGTCATTCGGTTTGACCTCAACCTTGAAGAGGTCATCAGAAATATCCTTGCCTGTTTCCGCGGCAGTGACTAGTATTGCCATATCTATCTTGCCGTCTTTTAAAATGTCAGTCTTCATAGGGACTTCGTAATCCTCGTTTAGAGCTTTGAACTCCGAGTTGAGGAGCTGCATGCTTCCGCCCTCGGCTTTAATAAGGGAGAGAGTCTTCTCGTCTACCCAGATTTTTTTCAGATATTCCTCGCCGCCATCGCCTTCAATTACCCAGCACTTGCGTTTAGCGACCGTTTCCTCGCCCGCTAGCTTCACATTGTCGTTGAATTTCTTGACCCAGGCGAAAAGCCCCTTGTCGTTCTGGTCGTAATAATCCTTGTTCTGCCGGGTGGTTCCGGTCATCGGAAAAATATTCCAGCAATTTGTTCCGTCAAAAATGGCGTCGGAGGTGAGCGTTCCAGATTTGGAGTTCATTCTCTTCTTATTGCCTTTTATCAGGGTCTCGAAGGTGCCGTCAAACCCCCAGGGCGCTTTTTTGTTGTAAACCAGGCGGAAGGTCTTGAAAACATTGCCGATGTTTTGATCTTTTTCGCGGACTTTTTTTAGGGTGCTTTCTGCGTCTTCTCCGAAAGAAAACGCGCAGAGCAGAAAGACCGTAAGCACTGAAAGCGCGGCAATTCTTTTCATCGGTGCCCCCTGGAAATATTTTTGTATTACATTATACAATATGAGGCAAGCATTTCAACTTTATTCAGAGCTCTCCGGAAGTCAGGTAAAGACAGAGCCCTTTATTATTGGTATAATGAGCGTAAAGCAGAGTGCTGAAGGAGCCAATGGATAATTATTACCTGGTCATACACGCTTCAATAACCATAAAACTGCTGCTGATATTATTTATTATTCTTTTCGGCCCCAAGATACAAATAAAAGCGGACGTAAGGTCGCACAATGTCACTTCACCGCACAGGTCTTATCGCGTAATTAACATCACCAGGGGCGTCTTTTTCCAGGTGCTGCTCCTCCTGTTGCCGCTTGATCTGGTCCTGCTGATTATACCGGAGCTAACGCGTTTTATGAATGTCGCGGCAATTTCTGCGATACAACCGCATTTCGCGAACATTGTGCCGATAGATTTTTTCTGGGGCCGCCTGTACACGGTGGACCTCATAGGTAAGTACCCTGACGCGCTTACCTCCTTTCTGGTTTTGGCTTTTTCTGCAGCAGGAATAGCTTTCTTTCTTTTATCAAAAATATCGCTGCCCGTCGCGCTCTATGGCGAATATGTTTTCATAGTTAATTGCATCTCGGCGATATATTTTGTGTTTTTTCCGGCAAGCTTCCCGTATAGCGTAAGGGATTATTCCGAACTTTATATAAAACTCCAGTCCGGGCTTTGGATCTTTCTGCCTGTAATAATGCTCATGTCGCTTTTGCCTATGCCGGCAACCGGCTACTCAAAACTGGGAGCCTCAATGGTAACGCTGGTGTATTCCCTGGTGTTCGGGTTCTGCAGGTATATAATCTCGCTTTACGTCCTGATTAATTATTCCTACATCTGGATGGCCATTATCTTCTTTGTCTTCGGGCCGCTGCTGGATTTTGTCTACATTGTCGGGGTCTATTCTTTTTACCTGAGCCTTATAGCCGAAAAATACAAGAGCAACAAGAAGATGTGGAGGTGGGTATACTAATAATTCTGAAAGGCTACGCGGTATTCGTGATTTTCGTGTCCCTGATTTACCTGGTCAGGCATTATATCTTTACCTTAAACCGCGTCTTCGGCGAGCAGAAGATGTACTACCAGGATATAATTGAATCCGACTATCCGTCTGTAACTGTTTTTGTCTCGATGCATAACGAAGAGAAGGTCGCGAAGAACGTGCTGGAACTTCTGGTGAAATGCGATTATCCGCAGGACAAATTAAGCATCATTCCCATAAACGATCATTCAACCGACAAGACAAAGGAAATCCTGGACAGTTTTGCGGCAAAGCATCCTATTATTAAACCTCTGCACAGGACCAGCGGCGAGAGGGGCAAGGCAGTGGCTTTAAATGACGGCATGGCGCTTACCGATCACGAGATAATGATGGTCTTTGACGCGGATTACCTGCCGCCTAAGGGTATCCTCAAAGACATAGCAGTTTGCTTTATAAACCCGGAAGTAGGCGCGGTTATGGGAAGGGTCGTTCCCATAAATGTTTCTACCAACCTGCTTACCAGGATGCTGGATATTGAAAGGGCCGGAGGCTATCAGGTGGATCAGCAGGCCCGCTATAATATGAGGCTTATCGCCCAGTACGGCGGAACGGTCGGCGGGTTCAGGAGGAAAGAAGTGCTCGCGCTCGGCGGTTTCAATCATAAGAGTCTTACAGAGGATACCGAGCTTACTTTTAAACTTTACCTTGATGGCTGGAAAGTGGTTTACGCGAACCGCGTTGAATGTTACGAGGAAGCTCCTGAAGCGTGGCCTGTCAGGGCGAGGCAGATTACCCGGTGGTCAAGAGGGCACAACCAGGTGATGTTCAATTACTTCTGGAAGTTTGTTTTCTGCGATAAGATACAGTTTCGCGAAAAGGTGGACGGAGTGCTGCTGCTTTTTATCTACGCTATGCCCTTTGTCCTTATGGTCGGCATGGCAAACTCTATCGCGCTCTTTTTTCTCGGTGAATCAGGCATTTTTACCTCCGCGTCGCTCATCAGTCTTTTCCTGGTCGGTTGTTCAACTTTCGGCAATTACGCTCCTTTCTATGAGATCGGGCTGGCGGTCTTCCTTGACGGGGCCAACCGGCGGCTGAGGCTGCTGCCGCTTTTGATCTTCAATTTCTTCTTCAATATGTTCTACACCTCCAAAGGTTTTGTTGAAGCCTTTATAGATGTTACGACCGGAAGGGCGACCATTTGGCAGAAGACCGAACGCTTCAGAAAGGCGGCGCCATGATTATAATATACTGCCTGGTCTTCATAATTCTGCTCTTGCTTGCCTTCGTTCCGGGCGTGAGAGAACTCTACGAACGGGAAGACGCGAAAGAACTTTACATAAATATGGACTATTCGAAAGACCCGCATTTTTTCGGGGATTCCTTCAGGCACATCCTGACGGCTGCCGTGGAAAAATCCGGAGTCGACCAGACCATAAGCGAGATGAAACTTTCCAGGAACGAAGATGTTCTTATCACGGGCACCTATTCTTATGTGGTAGTCAATTCCGAACAGCATGTGCTGCTCTGCAGGGGAAATCTTCAGATAGACGGGCCAAATGCCCGCAACAAAGAAGCCTATGTGATGGGCAGCGCGAAAATGGCGGACGGCAGCGCGATCACGGCCATGGCAGTGGACGGAAGCCTGAAACTCGGAAAGGATGTGAGTGTGGTCAGGTGGCTGGACGCGCGCGGCGAGATAGAAGTCGGGGACAATTGCGACCTCGGCGTAAGCGTTGCCGGAAAAGGAAAGGTTACGCTCGGCAAAGACTGCAAATTTATGCGGCTTTTTGGAAAGCCGGTAGCAACCCGTGAGTTCGTGAATCATATGAGTTTCAGCAGGCCTGTAAAAAAACAGCAGAGATATAAGCATATTCTCGGAAATTATAAGATTACGCGCGGAATAATTCTTGACCAGGATATGAAAGTAGAGGGAGATTTTGTCATACTCACGGAAGAGCGGGTGGAAATTCATGGAAGCGTCTTTGTTGAAGGCAATGTCAGGATAGACGGCAATGTGCTGATAACCGGCAATATCTTCTCACAGCAGACCATACACCTGCGCGGCGTTGAGGTGGGCCAGCCGGGCGGCATAAAATCTGTAATAAGCAAGAAAGAGATTGTGCTTTTCCCCGATGTTGTTGTGCACGGCTACATTATGACGGATGGGAAAGGTGTGACAGCATGAAGAAAAACAATAAATTGACTGTCATAATAACGCTGACCCTGCTCGCCGCCCTATTATATTTCGGCTGGAAAAATGTGGAAATATCCGGGCGTATTTTGGGCGAAAAAAACATCGGCGTTCTGCTGGTGTACGATCTGCCTGGCCTGTCGGCTTTTCCGGGTGTGCTTCCCGCCTACGAGAGCGTGCTGAAAGAAGAGGGAGTAATATATCGCAAGATAGAAGCTACCCGGCTGGTTACGCTCCCGCCAAAAATAATGGCGGAGGGCAACGCCGTGGTAATTTTTCCGGACAGCGTCGCTAAAGCCATTCCCAAGGAAGCCGCGCTCTGGGCGGCGGATTATCTTGAAGCCGGCGGCAGCATAATGGTGGTCTATGACGCCGGAGTAAAAGACAAACTCGGGCATTACCTTTCCCAGGGGGTTTTTTCGGAACAGTGCGGGCTAAATTATATACGCTATAGCAGTCTGAAGGACGCTTCCTATGCCTCGGGGAAGCTGAAGTTTAAGGATCAAGACGCACTGAAGTATTTTGAGATCCCTTCCGGGAAACTTTCACCCGCGGGCTTTATCTCCGGCTACACCTACGGCGCGCTGGATTACCCCGTCGCGATGACTTTGCTTATGGGGGTAACCCCCGACGAGATACTCGCGCACTCCTGTTTCCCGGACGGTTCGAGACAGCCGGCAGTGGTTATTCGAAAAAACGGAAACGGAAATGTTTTCTACGCTAATATTCCGCTCGGTTATCTAAAGGCCTATGGAGACGACCTTTTGCTTCGCGAGTGTCTCAGGGCTTTTCTTTTTAAGAGATTGACGCTGCCCCATCTGGTGAACACTCCCTACGGGAAAGGCGGCTTGGTTATCAACTGGCATGTGGACGCGAGTCCTGATTACGAGGGAGTTTTGAACGCCTACAAGAAGAAACTGCTGAGGGAAACCATTACCTATTCAATACACATTACCGCAGGTGATTTTCGCGACCGGCCCGGCGATGCCATTGGCTTTGACGCCGAAGGGAAAGGGCTAAAATATGTTGAGCTGTTGAAGGCTTTCGGGACCATCGGGTGTCACGGAGGCTGGGGGCATAACTGGTTCGCGGAAAACGTGGAGAATAAAACTTTCGGCGGTAAAGAGATCAGAGAGTATATAAAGAAGAACAAGGATTCTCTGGAAAGGCTCGTTGATTATAAAATAGACGAATATTCGGCGCCGAGCGGCATGCATCCACAGCCGGAGATGACGAAGGCGTTAGAAGAAGGGAAGTACTGCGCTTATTACTATGACGGAGACACCGGCGCCCCTCCGAACAGGACTTTTTTTGACGGAAAGATGGTCTCGGATAAAGTGATAGCCTTCCCCATAATGCCGCTTTTTAAGTATGCTTCGCTTTATGAGATGTCGGAAAAAGGAGTGACGTCTGAAGAGATGTCTGCCTGGCTCAACGGGATACTCGGATATATAGAAGGGAACAGGACGGTACGCCTTATTTATTCGCATTTCCGCGACATCGGGCCCTACGAAAAGGTTTTTGGTGAATTCCTGGATAATATTGAGACTTTACAGGCAGACGGAAAAATATTGGTCAAGCCGATGAGTTATTTTGCGAAATTCCTGCAAAGGTATCTAAAAACAGAGTTTTCCTATGAGCAAAGCAGGAGCAGGCAGGTGGTACGGCTCAAGAACCGGGAAGGGCTTGAGGGGATTACCGTGGCCATACCGTCGGATAACACCTATTTGCCAAAGCATGACGGATTTTTACTTAAAGAAGAGAAGGGTTATTTCTATTTTACCGAAATTGAGAATATGCAGGAGCAGACTATCAGCATAGACTATGTTAACCCGCGGACGGAAGGGGAGAAAAAGTGAAGCTAAACAAGAAAATAACCCTCTCGGCGCTCTTGGTCCTGGCGGTATTTCTCTTTTTTGGCGGGTTAAATATTTTCAGGTCTAACAGGCTCATTAAAGACAAAAACATAGGGGTGCTTATTGTTTATAAACAAGCGAGCCTGGCTTCTTATCCGGGCGTGCTTCCGGCCTACGAGAGCGTACTCAAGGAAGAAGGGGTCTATTACAAAAAACTGGAAGCGACATTGCTGGTAACTTTACCGCCGGAAGAGATGGCAAGAACAAATAACGTGGTCATATTCCCGGACTGCATTATCCAGGAAATGCCGAAAGAGACTGCCCTCTGGGTGCTTAAGTATATGGAGGCCGGCGGAAGCATTATGGTGGTTTATGACGCTGGCGTAAAAGACTGGAGAGGCAACTACATTGATCGTTCCGTCTTCGCGCAGGTCTGCGGAGTGAATTATGCGACCTATGGCAAGCTGAGGGGAAAGGCCTATGCTGCTGGGAATCTCAGGTTTGTCAACCGGCAGGCCGCGGAATATTTGGAAATACCGGATGGCAAATATAACAAAGAAGGACTTGTAACCGGGTATTTGTACGGCCCCCTGAACTATCCGGTTGCCAGGACGGAGAATATTGACCTGAAACGCGAGGAGTTAATCGCTGAATCGGTTCTTCCGGACGGTTCAACAGAACCCGGTCTGGTGCTGAGGACTTTTTCGAAAGGGAATATATTTTACGCGAATATTCCGCTGGGCTATCTTAAGGCCTACGGCGACGATTTGCTGCTGCGGGAGTGCCTCAGAACCTTCCTTTTCAAGAAGGTTCAGCTCCCTCACCTGGTGAACGCGCCTTACGGGAAAGGCGGGCTGGTAATAAACTGGCATACGGATGCCAGTCCGGACTGGGAAGGCGTGCTTAATGCCGAAAAGAACGGGATGCTGCGCAAAGATATTAAGTACTCTATTCATATTACCGCGGGAGATTTTAGGGACGAGCCCGGAGACGGAATAGGCTTTGACGCCGAAGGGAAGGGGCGCAAGATTTATGAGTTGCTTAAGAATTTTGGCGCTATAGGGTGTCACGGCGGCTGGGCTCATAACTGGTTTGCCGCAAACATATCCAATAAGACCTTCGGGAAAAACGAGATAGCTTTTTATCTGAAAAAGAACAAGGATTCCCTGGAGAAATCGCTGGATTACAAGATTACGGAATACTCCGCTCCCGAGGGGGTTCATCCTCAGCCGGTAATGACCGAAGCGCTGGAAGCGCAGGGCTTCACTTCCTATTATTATGACGGGGACATGGGCGCTCCTCCCAACCGCACCTTTTTTGACGGCAAAATGATTTCGGATAAAGTTATCGCATTCCCGATTATGTGCCACGATAAATACGCGTCTCTCTTTGAGATGTCGGAGGCGGGAATCACGCCCGGTGAGGTGGGGGACTGGCTGAACAACCTGCTTGTATATATTGAGAAGAACCGGACGGTAAGACTTTTCTACTCACATTTCAGGGACCTGTATTCCTATGAAGAAGTTTTCGGCAATTTCCTGGATAATATAGAAAAACTCCAGAAAGAAGACAGAATAATGGTTCAGCCGATGAGCTACTTTGCTGACTTTACGTTAAGATACTTGAAGACGGATTTCTCCTACGAACGGGAAAACGGGAAACTGCTGGTCAGACTAAAGAATCCGGAAGGTCTGGCGGGTATTACCGTGGCAGTACCGACGGCAAACACGGAGATACCGGACTACAGGGGCTTTTCCATGAAAGAAAAAGGGGAATACTATTATTTTACGGTCACGGGGAATAACCATGAAGAAACTCTTACTATTAATAATATCAGCTTTACTGCTCATTAGCGCCTGCAAAAGGCCGGAAGATAACCGTCCGGTCCTGTCGCTTTGGAGCTATTTTGAAGAGGCGGAAAAGGGAGGGAACAATGTTAATCCCTACCTGCTGAATGTCCTGTCCGGCTCGCTTGTCAAACAGGGGAAAGAGCTAAAAAGCGTGCGAGCTTACATCTCCTGGTACTTCCGGCATATGAACTATCCGGATTATTCAGGGTTGACCGCGACAGTTTATGACTATCACCTGGGTCCCGGCGGAAAGGAGTTAGCCAGCGGAGCGTATGATTCCGCGGACAGTTACGCGGCGACTTTTATAATACTCCTGGAGGAATATTCCGCTGCTGCAGGAGATCAAAGTCTCATCAGGCGTGAATGGAAAAAGGTGCAGGACTGTGTTTATGTAATTGTAGCCCTGCAGGACGCGGACGGCCTTACGCGCGCGCGCCGGAATTCTGACGCGAAATACCTTATGGACAACTGCGAGGCCTACGGGGGAATCCTCGCCTACCAGCGGCTCTGCTTAGCGCTGGGGAAAAAGAGGGATCCTTTCTTTGACGCAGCCGCGGCGGCAATTAAGCGAGGTATAAAGGAAAAGTTTTATGATGCCGCGTCCGGCAAGTATTGCTGGGGCATTGCCGGAGGCGTAAAGTCAGGTCCGGGGAAAGCGGTTTATCCCGACAGGTTCGCGCAGATATTTCCTTTTCTTTTCGGCGTCTCGGACGACCCGGCTCTGCTGAAAAAATTCATTACTAATCCGGGAAATAAAGTTGTTGATTTTCCGCTTGAACAAAGGATAATAATCGGAGAGGCGGTTCTTCGCCTCAATTCACAAGCAAGAAAAGGAAATAAACTTTGAAGAAATTGAAGGTTCTGATATTGCTGGTTCTTGCGCTTTCGGCTGCGGCTGAATATGAGCCAAAGCCGCAGCGGCTGGAGCTAACCGGGGTGTATGAGTCTCTCGACCCGATAAGCACTTACGGAATCTGGAAGAGCGGCAGTATAACCTATTTCAGAAAAGCCTCGGAAGATCTCAGCTGGTTTCTCGGATTCGATTATTCTATGCACGATAATGCCGGAACCGGTTTTCTCGGAGATTTTGGCGCCTACAAGGACTGGAGCCCGGTCTTTTACACCTACTCCGCTTTTTCGGCAGGCACAAACACTAATATTTTTGTGCAATTCCGGATAGACCAGGAATTCAATTTCAAAATTGGTGACAAAAGAGATATAGTAATCCCTTTTGGTATTACATATATTCAAAGCGACGGAGCCAGCAGCCTTGTGACGCTCTATTCCGGGTTTTCGGCCTACCTGCCGGCCTGGCTTATCACGGTGAAAATATTCGCAAATTTCAGCAACCCCAATTCCCTGCTCTCAAACTCGTACCTTGTAAGTGTCGGCAACGGTAAAGAAGGCGCGGAGTGGAATTATCTGGACCTTACTTTCGGGGAGCTTTCTTACCTTCCGACAAGTGTTCCCCTTGCGGATGTCATAAGCGAGCATTCGGTTTACCTTTCTTTTAAGCACAGAAAATGGCTCAGCAGCACTTTCGGCTGGTTCAGCGACCTGAATTACCTCAATGTGGTCAATACCTACCGTAAATACGGAGCCACCCTCGGAGTCTTTTTCGAGTTTTGAGTCAATGACGTTTCCCCGGAATACCTGCTTGTAATAAACCTTTTTCCGCTATACACTGCTTAGGGAGGCAGTTTTTTTGTCCTCCAATTACGGTGGAGGCGGGAATGAAAAGCCTGGAAACCATTTCTGAAATCGCTCTCACCCTCTCTAATGCCGGAAGTTTTGCCGATCAGGTAAGAAGCGTCCTTGAAATTCTCGGCGAACAAACCGGAGTAAGCAGTGTATATATCCTCACCGGCAATGGCGCCGGAACGGCCGCGGAAAAAGAGTTTGAATGGCGCGCCGCCGGCATGCCTGCCCAAAGAAGCGTTCTGCAAAACATCCCCTTTGAAGTCCTTTCTTCCTGGAAAGAAGAGCTCCTAAATTCCGATAAGTTCTGTTTAGATAATATTTCCCGGCTCCCTCCTTCTCTCAAGGCCGCCCTGGAAGCCCGCGGGGCCGATTCGATGGTTGTTTTTCCTCTTATGGCAGAGGACTCAGTCCGCGGCTTCATCTGTTTTGAGGAAAACAGAAAATGCAGGGAGTGGACCGCGGAAGAGCTGGGTCTGTTAAAAACTATTTCCGCTATTATCTCGGGAAACTTTGAAAAAAATATTTCCAAGGAAAGACTGAAGTCGTCAGAGGAAAACTTTCACGAGTTTTTTGACGCTCTCAGCGAGCTTGTGCTGATCATTGACAGGCAAGGCGGCATACTTTTTGCCAATAGGAGCGTGGAGTCCGTCATCGGTTATTCGTTGCGGGAGCTTGAAAAGATGAATCTGGTTGAACTTCACCCCGAAGCCGCAAGAGAAAAGTGCCTTGAGATAATAAGAAGCTTAGACGGTGTCCGCAGTGAGATTTGCGGCAGCGAATTCAAGAGAAAAGACGGCAGTCTTTTCTCTGCGGAGTCTTCATACTGGGCAGGACGCTGGAACGGCAAAAATTCTGTTTTTTGTTTGTCTAAAGATGTAAGCCGTGAGCAGGAAAACCTGCAGAAGTTCACAAAGTTGTTTGAGAATAATCCCGACCTAATGTTTTTAAGCAGCTTTTCTGACGGGGAAATACTTCAAGTGAATAATGCTTTTCTGCGCAAACTCGGGTATTCAAAAAAAGAGGTACTGGGTAAAACCGGGATCGAGCTCGGACTGCTGGTGGATGAAGAGAAGCACCGCTTTATCTCCGATGGTCTAAAGGGAAAAGGCAGAATCTCGGATCTGGAACTTGAAGTAAGGTGCAGGGACGGTTCTATTCTTAACGTGCTTTTCGCGAGGGAGAGCATAGAAAATAGCGGCGACAAGTATTATCTGACGGTGATGGCGGATATTTCCGAGGAGATACGCCTGCGAAGGGGACTGGAAAGCCAGCAGGAGAGACTGAAGAATATTATTATGGGAACCAGGCTCGGGACCTGGGAATGGAATGTGAAGACCGGAGCAACGGTCATAAATGAGCGCTGGGCGGAGATGGCCGGGTATACGCTTGAGGAACTGCAGCCTATCAGTATCAAAACCTGGTTCAAGTTGGCGCATCCGGAAGATCTGAGAAGCTCAAATACGCTGCTGCAAACGCATTTTCGCAGGGAAAGCGAGTATTATGAGTTTGAGAGCAGAATGAAGCACAAGTCAGGCCGTTGGATTTGGGTTATGGACCGCGGGAAAGTGACCGAGTGGGATCATCAGGGAAAGCCGCTTATGATGTTTGGAACCCATACGGATATTACCGAAAGGAAGGTGTTGCAGTGGAAAATTGAACAGCTGTCCATCCGGGATCCGCTTACAAATATCTTTAACCGCAGGTATGTTTTTGAAAGGCTGGATGCTCTGCTTGCCGAATACCGAAGAAACCACGGGTACTTCTCGGTCTCTCTGCTGGATATAGACTATTTTAAGAAAATAAACGATGATTACGGCCATCTTGTCGGCGACGAGGTGCTTAAGGATTTTACGAGAATAATCACGGCCAACCTCAGACCCTATGACCTGCTGGGGCGCTACGGCGGAGAGGAGTTTCTCGTTGTGTCATTAAATTCAAAGAAGGAGCAGACAAAGACTACTCTTGAGCGCATACTTCGCTCTGTGACCAACTGCGCGTGCGTCTGCAAAGACAGGGACGTATACCTGACTTTCAGCTGCGGGTTGACAGACTGTTTTGATTACACGCGAGACCAGATCTCGGTTGAAAAAATAATTAAAAAAGCGGATGATAGATTATACAAAGCAAAGCTTTTGGGCAGAAAACAGATAGTCCTTTATGATTCGTGACGCAAAGGAGGATAAATGAAGATAAGGAACGTAAAGCCGCTCGACGCGGGGAGAATTGCCGAAATATATAATCACTATATTGAGAACACGATAATAACTTTCGAAACTGAAAGCATCACGGCTGCAGAGATGAGGAAAAGGATTGCCTCTCACAGAGACGGGCTCTTCCTTGTCGGCGAGGTTGAGGGGCGCATTATCGGTTATGCCTATGCTGACCAATTCAGGGAAAGGGCGGCGTATGAATTTACGAGAGAGCTTTCAATATATCTTGATCAAGAATGGACGGGTAAGGGATACGGGATGATTTTATATGAGGCCCTCTTTGACAGGCTGAAGAAGTCAAAGTACAAAGTCCTGATTGGCAGTATCGCGCTGCCGAATGATGCAAGCGTAAAACTTCACCGCAAATACGGGTTTAAGAAAGTGGGGAATCTGGAAAAGGTTGGGTATAAGTTCGGAAAGTGGATAGATGTGGGGTATTGGGAATTGATAATTAAAAAGTTATAAAGGAAAAAGTTTATAAAGTTTGTAAGCCACAGCTACGCTGTGTCTTGTTCTGATAGGTAGGATATTATTCATGCCGGACTACGTCCGGCATAGCAGAATAAGCCGCACTGCGTGCGTCTTGTTCTGTGAGGTAGGATATTTTTCATGCCGGACTACGTCCGGCATAGCAGAATAAGCCGCACTGCGTGCGTCTTGTTCTGTGAGGTAGGATATTTTTCATGCCGGACTACGTCCGGCATAGCAGAATAA
>Ga0209083_1001165_pt1 | contig 31593 bp, 39 predicted proteins | sample AM7aDNAmetaG_FD_184132 | JGI IMG/M metagenome (GOLD analysis project Ga0209083, IMG submission 184132) | Freshwater microbial communities from Finland to study Microbial Dark Matter (Phase II) - AM7a DNA metaG (SPAdes) (version 3) | ecosystem: Environmental > Aquatic > Freshwater > Lake ... | reverse complement strand
GAAGTCGGCAACGCGGACGCGCTTTTCGGCGTACCCCATCAGAACCTCCCCGGGACGAGCTTCCCGGCATGCTGATTCGACCCGACCCCGTACCGCATGCCCGCCACGTGGGTCCGGCCCGCCTTTTCGTGGCTGGTGCGGATCGCGTACTCGATCGCTTCCTGTGCGTGGACCGGGAACCGGCCCGCCCACACGTGCTCGACCTGTTCCTTCATCGGCCACCGGGCATCGATGTTCACGGACGGCAACAGCTCGTAGAGCAACTTCAGGCCGTGGCGGGCACCCTTGCCCTTGCCACCGCCGCGCACGATCTTCCCGGTAGCCTCGCTGCGGCCGACGCGGCGCCACACGCCCCGGACGTCGCCCTTCTTCGTCTTCACGGTCCCGATGAACGTCCCGCTGCTGTCGGCGAGTTGCGCCTTCGGCCACTTCGACGGGCGGGTCATCGCTGTAATCGTCGGCCGGGGCGCGCCGGGACCGACCATCGGCACCGCGACATCGTGGCCGCCCTTCCCGGTCTTCATGCCGCCCAGCACCTCTAGTACGGAGATGTTGAACTCCGACCCCAGCACGAGGCTCAGGTCGTGCTTCGTGGACCACTTCGCGTTGATGCCCAGGCGGTCGAGGTTGGTCCGGATCGTGAAGATGCGCTGGACGTCCGACCGCATGTAGGCGAGCGCGTCCTTCCCGGTGGAGTTCATCGCGAACGACATCGCGAACGGAACCTGCCGGACGAATTCGCGCAGGCCTTCGACGAAGGGTGCTGTGTCCACGCGGATATCGAAGCCGTTTCCCATCGTCACGCCGGGTTGAGAATGCTGTATCGAATCTCGCTCGTCGTGACGGCGCCGGCCCCGAGATTCTTGATGTGGAATATGACCTGACCGGCAGAGATATCGATCCACCCCTTCACCGGGAACGAGTTGGCTCCTCCAGCGTTGACGATTTCCCAGTCGACGTGCGAGGCCTCAGCGATCATCGTGTTGTATTCGATGATGATGACCTCGTCCCCAGGGCTTCCAGCCGCTGCTGGGGTTCCGCCCGCAATGGTCCGAGACGACGTGTTCTCGCCACTACCAAGGGTGACGCGCTGCGCCGTCAGTTCGCCGCGGGGACCGCCCAGGTCCGCGGTGTACCCGGCTCCGGTGGCGGGATTGCCTCCAACCTTGACCGAACCGACGAACTGCACCGCGCCCGCAACGGGGTCCACGCTGCCAGTTGCCCCATCTCCATCGAAAGCGACTCCATCGGACCCGTTCGGGTTGCCGCCGAAGTAGGTCTTGCCCTTTATGTGGATACCGCCGGTGGCGGCATCGATTCGCACGCCCAGCGCTTGGTTCGTCGCGTCGCCGGTCGGTGCTGTCGCGCCGGCCCCGAAGCCAATCGTGTCGGGCGTCGCGACCTTCACGTTCTTGCCGCCCAGCACGAGCGAGCGCGCTGCCAGCAGCGAGAGAATGTTGTTGACGCCACCCGCGATGACCGAGTGCATTGCATCGGTCGCATTGTCCGTCCCGCCCAGGATGACGGAGCCGATGGACCCAACGACGTTCCGGTAGCCGCCCAGGACCAACGAGGCCGCGTACTTCACGCGGGAGTCGATCGCCGCGATGACCGCCCGGTCGTGCGGCGTGGTGACGACCTGCGTATCGGCCGCTGCGGAGTAGATCCCCTGCACGCGATTCAAGAGCGCGAGCCACATCTGGTTGCGCAGCGCCTTGTTCAGGGTCCCGCCCAGGCCCTCGACGACCGCGGCGATCTCCTCCTGAACCGTGTTCAGCCAGTCGTTGGAGACCTCCGTGCCGTTGTGCTGGCCCGGGTCCGGGGCCTTGAAGTAGCCGGGCGTTCCCGGGGTCAACGGGGTCGGGCAGGAAGCCGTGTTCGAAGGGGTATCGATCCGGTGCATGGCTCACTCCTCTCAGGCGCCCGTCCACCAGATGGCGGTGTGGGCAGGCTTGTACTTCTCGAACGCCAGGCGGATGCGCACCGCCAGGTCATCGAACGTCACGATCGGTTCGCCGGCACGGTCGCCGGCCCTCCACCGCGTGATGTGCGCTAGGATGGACACGGACCAGACGTAGGGAATGCTCGTGTCGGTGACGTCCGCGACGACGCCCATCGCCGTAGCCAGGCCCTCAAAGTAGGCGGCGGACTGCCCTCCCTGCGCGGCCAGTTTCCCGACCAGCACGACCCGCCGGTCGGACTCGGCCGTGGGGTAGTAGGCGAACTCGGGCAGGCCCATGACGCGCTCCCAGTCGGGCAGCATCCCCGCGGCCGTCGTGGTCGCCGGGTCCGCCTCCTCCACCAGCGCCGCGGCCCGGTTCTGCACCCGGACCAACTCGTCGGCCAGGCCCTGCAGCAACCGCGTCAGGCGGCGGGCCGGGTCGCGTGTCCACACCAGGCCGCGGGGGAGCAAGTCCTGCAGCACCCGCAGGAAGTCGTCGTTCGTGGCGATCCAGATCGTGCCCATCTCAGGCCTCGTTGATCGTGACCCCAGCGTCCACGATGGTCGGGTACGCGTTGCTCGCCAGCACGACGTCGGCGAGCGGGCCCCCGCCGTCGACATCCAGCAGGTCGAACGTATCGATGCCGTCCGCCCGGCCGATTGCATCGAGGAGGCGCGAGTTCTCGACCAGCCAGCCGTCGGCCGAGAAGTCCAGTTCGGCGCGGGCCCGGAACTTCGCCTGCAGTTCGCGCCGCACGTTCGTCGTCGCCTGCTCGGGCGAAAAGCCCGGCAGCAGGCTCGCGCTCATCTCGATCGCCACCGGGTGGTCGGTCGGGACGACGGTGGTCACCGCGGCCGTGACGAGAGTCCGAGCGGTGATGGTGGCCTGGACGGCCGTCCGCGACGGCTCGGCCGGAAGGACCGACCCGTCGTCGTTCGCGTCGATGATCGTGAACAGCACACGGACTTGGCCGAGAGGAACGCCGTCGGCGAACGCCTGCGGCCACACGAGATCCACGCCGGCCACCAGGCGGGCCCAGGCGACGTAATCGGACGCGGCGCCCCCCTGCGGCGGGTTCGCCAGGCGCTGCAGCAGGCGGTCCAGCAGCGACGCGTCGGACTCGATGTCCAGGCCGCCGGAGATTCCCGGGGCGACCAGGGGGCACGTGGCCACGACGCCGGCAGGAGGCGACACCAGCAGCAGCGCCGCGTCGGTTGCCCAGGGGAAGCCGGCCGACCCGCCTGCGACCATCGCCCGGACGGTCACCGCCACCGGCGGCGGGCTGGACGAGGCCCAGTGGTAGTTGCCGACGACCTGGTACTCAGTGCCATCGACCCGCTGCAGCACCGTCCCGTCCACCAGGTCGGAGCCCGCCGCAGCCGTGACGCTGATGATTCCGGCCGCCTTCGCAGCCGGTGCCCGGGTCACGCCGAACAGCCGGGCCCATCGTTCGAGTTGCACGCCCTCAGCGCGGTCGGGGATGACCTGCTGTGCGATCCACTGCTGGTACAGGTACAGGCCCCAGGTCACGCCAGACAGGACGTGCGCCAGCACGAACGCCAGCGACCTGGGGATGAGCGCGTTGGTGTTCCCCATCCGCGCGTTCATGTCGCCCTTGATCCGGTCGATCAGTGCGGGCAGGGTCGGGATCGCGAACGCCATCGCAGCACCTCATGCAGCCTAGAGGAACGACGACCACAGGTCCGGGTACAACACCGCTTTCTTGGATCCGTCGCACCTGGTCACGACGACCTGTAGGGCGACCTGCCCGAGGTCCTGACGTTCGACCGACACGTCCACCCGGGCCGCGATCCCAGCGTCGACCATCCACGCCAGCGCCTCGGTGGCGAACTGCTGGATCTGCAGGAGCGTGGTCGGGTTGACGGGCGAGCGGGCCAGCAACCACAGTTTCGAACCGAAGGAATCGCCCGTGAACGTGTCCGCCCACCAGCCGCCGCGGTAGACCGGGTCGCCGCTGGTGACTGACAATTCGTCGTCGGGGCCCGCCCGGCGGTCGCTGAACAGGCTGAGCCACACGAGTTGGTCCAGGGAGACCGGCGGCAGGCTCGGCGACCACGGGACGAGTTCGAACCAGCCCGCGCCGATGTCCAGGAGCGCCCCGTCGCCAGTGGCCGACCAGGTGGTCGCGCTCTCAGGTTCGACCACCCGCGGCGCCAGGAAGTCGCCGGTCCGGATCGCGACGAGGTTGCCCTGGAGGTCCGCGAGCGTCGCGGGGCAGGTCGCGCGGTAGGACTCGACGGTGGTCAACTCGGGCAGGACGGTCAGCGACGCCCTGGAACCGACCAGCGCGACGGCCGTGACGACGACGACGGCACCAGCAGCGAGGGGCTGGACGGTCCAGGAACCCGGGGCGCCCACGGTCGCGGGATCGGGGGTGGTGTCGAAGTCCACAGTGACGATTCGGCCGGCGCCAGCGACGGCTACGACGTTTGGCCGCTCGGCGGTCGCCGTCCAGGAAACGATGGTCGTTCCGAGCGCCTCGCCTTCAGCACCAAGCACGCCCGACACCGTGACCCGATAGGCCTTCCCCAAGGTCCCCTGAGCGGCGAGACTGAGAAGGATGGTCAGAGCGACGGCCGAGCCCGGCGCGGGCGTGCCCTCGGCGACCGAGGCGACCGCGATGGCAGCCCCGCCGTCCGTCGCATCCAGGGTATAGGAAGCCAGGAGGAGCGCTCCGGAGCCCGGTGGAATGTCGAAGGTCAGGAGGACGTGGGTTGGATCCGGCTGGGAGGCCGAGGCCAGGTTCAGCGTCCGGACGACCGGGTCCATACCATTGAAAGCCCCGAAGTTGAGGGCGATCCCTACGTCTGCCATGGAGCGCTCCTATCAGACCCAGGACCCGTCGCGGGAAGCCTCGCGAGGCCAGCCCATGCCATTCCAGAACCAGCGGGTCCCATCCCCGGAGACCGTACCGTTCGCCGCCCCGTAGTAGACGAATTCGTCGAGGAAGCCGTGGCAGTTCCCAGTGACCTGGTTCATCATCGGGACCTGGGGACCGATGTACCCGCCGGCCGGGCTGGTCATCGTGACCGCGCCATTCGAGGTTCCGGAACCGGAGCGCCCCCACCCGGCGTAGGCGTTCTGCCAGCCGTCCAGCGTGACCTTCGGCACCAGGCAATAGATCCCGGCCAGCCAGCCCCACCAATCCCAGTCGTAAATCGAGGAGGCGCCCTCGGAGCAAACCGCGCACTGATACTTGTAGTCCGGGAATCCGGAGGCCGGGACCAGGGCTCCGGCGTAGAGGCCAGCCACGTGGTTCCCGCCTCCGGAACGCCCCGCATAGATCAGGGCCCCGGGGCGGAGGCCTGCGATCCCGGAGGTCAGGACGAGGGCCATGGTATTCGGGGAGACCTGGTTTCCCTGCTTGATGCTTCCGTTCCTCCAGTCGGCCAGGGACGCGCCGAAGTAGCCCGCCACGTTCCAGCCGCCGGTCGGAGAGCAACAGACGTACAAGCCAGCACCCAGGGATCCGAAGCCGGCCAGCGCTCCGGTCGTCGAGCGGTACCCGACGAAGACCTGCATCTTCGAGCCGTCCGCCCAGCCGTTCGCCCATTCCAGGACCAACCAAGAGCCGTTCGGCGGGGAGGTATCGGAGGTCCATCCGGCGTCGGAGAAGGGCGGCGAAGCCCCGGCCGTCCCGGCGGAGCAAGCGACGATGGAGATCTTCCCGGCCATCCCCCCGGAGAGGAGGGCGGTGACCGCCTTCCAGATCCGGAAGACCGGCCCGGCCAGGTATGAACCGATCGGGATATTCACCCAGGCGTTGTAGGCCATCTTTTCCTCACTTCGCAGTGACCTTGGTCGTGCCCCCGTCGGCGTCCGCAGGGACTGCCGGGAGGGGTGATGCTGGAATGAACGTCAGGGTCCCCCCGGTGGGCGAGGACGTGGCCGCCGTCAGCGCGGCCAGGATGTCGGTCATGAACGTCTTGAGCGCCGGCCACTTGGCGATCGCCGCGTCGGCGGTCTCCCCCAGCCGGACGTCCGGGGACTTCACCTCGACGATCGGGGCCTCGACCAGGATCCGGTCCCGCTTCAGCGTGATCCGCTGCCCCTGGTCGTCGTGGATGCAGACCTCGCCCTTCGCGAGGCCGGTGACGCGGTACCGGCGGTCGGCCACCACGATCGCGACCGGGTGGTCGGAGTTGCCGCCCAGGTCGATGACGATAGCCTCGGCGCCCCTACCGTCCGCGGGAGCGTCCTGCACGCGCGAGGTGATGCCGTAGGGCTCGAAGTGCTCAACGTCGTCCCGGACGTCGCCCTCGAACACCGTCACCTGGATCGTCCGCATCCGGCGGGCCTCGCCGTCGTCCGGGACCAGGTTCACAACCGCCCTGTTCGAATCGCTCATCAGAATGCACTCGCATTGGGGAACAGGCCGATGCCGCCCTTTCCTGCCTTCGTCTTCTTCGGGAGTTCCGGTTCGTAGGCACCGGGGGGCGCCAGCGAGAGCCGCGTGATCTGCCCCTCGCCGATGCTCAGGCTGTATGCGACGCTCACGGACAGCAGCATCGCGTCCACGCCGATCACGGGGTCCACCACCTTGCACAGGCGGTTCACGTCGTAGACCTGGCCCTGGTCGTCGCGCCAGCCGGCGACGGTGATTTCGACCTGGCAGGAGCGGCCGGCGCGGGTGACGGCCTCCCAGTTGGCCCGCCACTTGGCCCGGGCCTTGTCCATCTGCTTCTCGCCCTTGATCACCAGCAGGCGATACCGACTGATGACGCCCAGGTCCTCGACGCGGCTTTCGACCCCGGCCGCAGACGTGCCCCAGTTGTCGTCGTCGCCGGCCGTCTGCGCCTTCACGATGTACTCGGTGAAGCGACCCGCGACGTTGGCGCGCAGGGACGAGGACAGGATGTTCCCGGGGTGCGCGAACGTCGGGCCCGACTGCGAACCCACACGGGTCAGCAGGAGCTTCCCGTCCCGGGTGTCGGTGACGAGCAGGCGTTGCTCGCGGCAGACCTGCTCGATCACGTCGAAGGCCTTGGCTCCGATCTCGGCCTTGTAGCCGCGGGGCAGAGGCTTCAGATCTGCGACGTCCGTAATGACGTCGACGTGATAGTCGCTGCAGACGTCCCGGGCGATCTGGAGGACCGTCGCGCGGTTGTGCCCCCACTGCTTCGGCTTCGACCTGGAGGCCACGCACGAGCAGTCGATGATGTCGGAGGTTCGGGACCGGCCCGAAATCGAAACGGCGTGCGACTTGGCGTCGTGGGCGAGCTGCACGGCGTCGACGTACCCGGTGACGATCACGTCGTCCCCGATCAGCACGCGGCACGGGTCCCCCGGGTGGACGTGCACCGGATTCGGCTGGCCGGGCCAGGTGTCGGTCAGGCTCACGCTGAACTGCGCGGCGGCCTGCTCGATGGACCTCTGGATGGACACGGTCAGCCAGCCCGCGTGCTGGATGTCGCCCACCTCGATGTACGCCTTGTTCGGGTCGCGCGTCATGCAGTCAGCACCCTCAGTTCGCCCGCCACCGCAGACGGGTCGGACAGGCCGTTTCGGGTCACGATCTCGACGGCGCGGGTGGCGTCGCCGTACAGGTCGAATGCCAGCGCCAGCGCAGGCCTGGGTCGGGGGACGATGAGGGGCCGCAGCCGGGGCAGCGCCACTGCCTCGTCGCTGATTGCCCCCACCATCACGCCCTTCAGGTCCAGCAGCGCGGCGTACAGGTCCGCATCGACAGTCCAGAGGCAGGCGACGTCCAGTTGAGCGGCCAGGCTGTCCCGGACGTCCACCGCGTCATCCCACGTGACGTAGGTGTCGCTGGTGGCCGCGGCAGCCGCCTGGGCCAGCGCGGACGGGAACAGCAACAGGTCGAGCGCCGCGGCGTTCAGAGCAAGCGTCGCGGAGGTCCCGGACGACGGACCCGCCACGGCCGCGGCCTGCGACGCTTCGAACGACGGCTGCAATGACGAGGCGATGGCGCGCAGGTCTGCCGCGCTGGTGACCGTGGCGAACGTGGTCTGCCAGGCGTCGACGGCCGCGGCAGGGTCGCCCGCGAGCGTGGCAGCGCCAGCGGCGATGGCGTCCACCGCGCCCTTGAACGCCTCGGCCGCGCCGCGGTCCGACAGTTTCCCGGCCAGTCCCGACAGTGACGCCGCCCTGGCCGCCTGGTCAGCCGCCGCTCGGGCGCGCACTTCCTGGGGCTGGCCCTCGGACCGGTGCAGGGCGGTGTACACGACCGCGCTGGATGCCGTGACGGCCGCCGCCTTCGCCAGCGCCGCGACCGTCTGGAGGACCCCGATCGAGTAGGCGGCCCCGGCCTCGACGAAATCGAAGGTGAACTCGACGACATTGACGCCCTGGTCCACGGATTCGCGGACGGACAGCGAGTCGCACCGGGCCTGGACCAGGCCGAGGGTCGGGTGCATCAGCGGCCCGGCCCCTTCCTTCTCGCACGCGGCGATCATGCGGTCCCGGATCGCGGGGGCCAGCTCGCCGCAGACGAAACCTTGGAGTTTCCACTTGCGCGTCTTGCGGCCCATGTCGTCGAAGGACGGCTGGTCGCGCTGGGGGTATTCGTGCACCACCAGGCGCCGGCCCGCCTCGCGGCCGACCTCTCGCGCCTCGAACGGGATGTAGCGCCAGGCGGCAGGCTTCAGGCTGGTGGGGAGGCTGACCATCAGCGGCCTCCCATCTTCAGGAAGGGCATCCTATGGCCCGTGTCGACGTGCGTCTGGAGTTGCATGTGGCCCGCGATCTGCTCGGTCTTGGCGATGGCGCGCAGCCCCTCGTCGAGCAATACCTGGACCGTGACAGTCCCCTGCATCGCCTTGGGAACCGACATGCCCTGGTCACCGAAGATGGCCTGGAGTGCTGGATTGCTCTGCAGGTCGGTCCAGAAAGCGACGTCCTTCCTGGAGGTGCCCATGCCGGCCTCGCCATACACGCGCTGGCGGGTGCCCTCGTGACTGTTCCGCACGTTGTCCCCGGCGTCGGCGTTGGTCTTCTTCCAGTTCTGGAACTCGTCGAACTCGTCCAGCGCCTTCCGCCACAGGTAGTAGGCCGCGGTCCACGATCCGACCGCGACCGTGAGAGCGCCCATCGACGAGCCGATCACGCCCGCGGACGCGGCGGACGCACCGAACGCGGTAGCGATGGTGGTGGCAGCGACGCTCACGGCAGTCACGCCGGACACGAGTTGGGAGCCGACCCAGACGGCGCCGATCACCTTGATCGCGGTCCCGACGTCGTCCAGGTGGTCCACCAGGAATCCGGAGACCCTGGCGCCCGTTTCGAGTGTGGTGACGAAGAACTTTTCCAGTTGGGTCTTGTTCGCCGCGAGCCAGTTCCCGACACGCTCCAGGCCCTTCCAGAACTTCTCCACGTATTCGGTCACCTTCGTTGCGATGATCGCTCGGTTGCTGACGAGCCATTCCTTCGCCCGGTCCAGGTAGCCGGCCAGCACCGGGGACAACTCGGTCCCGATCGCGTTCCCCACGCCCATCAGCGCGAACTTGGCCCGCGTCCAGGAGCGTTCGAACTTCTCAGCCGCTTCGAACCCCTCTTCGGTGACGCCGCCCAACCGGGCCTGCTCTTTCGTCATGCCCAGCAGCGTCGGCAGGCCGTCATGCAGGGCCTTGTTCATCGACGCGCCGCCACGCCCGAACGCGGCCACCGCCATGGCGTTCCGGTCGTTCGCGTCCTTGGCTTTGTCCAGCGCCCGGTACATCAGTTCCAGCGCTTCGGAGTTGGACTTCGCGTGCTGGATTTGCTTCAGGAGCGGCGACCCGGCGAAGGACTTGTAGAACTCGCCCTGGTGATGCCGAGCCTCGGAGATCTGTCGCGTGAACCTGGTCATCGACAGGTTGAACGTATCGGTGTCGACGCCCAGCATCTTCGTGGCATAGGACCACTGCTGGTACTCGTCCCGGGCCATGCCGGCGACGAAGGCAGCCTCCTTGATCCCACCCACGTATTCCGCCCAGCGCCTGGTCAGTTCGACCGTTACGGCGGTGACTGCACCGATGACCTCCACCGCACGAACGCCGAACTCTGCGATGCGAGCGATGCCTTCCCCGATCTTGTCGTTGACCTTGCCCAGGGCCTCGACCTGGCGCTTGTGCGCCTCGGTGCGCTCCCTCCCGGCCCGCTCCTCCATTGCAGCCAGCTTCTCGGTCATGGTTTCGGTGCGGTGGTGAACGCTCTCCGCTTCCCGAGCGGCGTCAGCGCGCCCCTTCGCGATCAGGTCGTCGATCGGGGCCCAGCGGCGCGCCTTCTCCTCGGCCTCCATCCGGTCGAGCTTCCCCAGCACCCCGGTCGCATCGAACCGGCGGTTGAGGCCGCTGACCGAGGCATCGTCGGCCCGGCGCTGGGCGGCAGCGATCTTCCCGATGGTGCTGTTGATCTCGCCCGACGCCTTATCGATGGCGCTGATCGTGACGGAGATCGGAAAAGTGGGGGCGCTCACGGTTCACCCCTGTGTCGCTGGGTCTCCTCCTGGGCGTCCCGGAATGCGGTCATCCAGAAGCGGAGCCGGCGTGCTGTCAATCGTTCGATGGTGCCGAGGGGCTGCTGCTGGCGGAAGGCGAATGCTCCGGCAACCGCTCGCCAGTTGCGGGGCCAAGCACCAAGAAAGGGCCCATGGCCTTGTCCAACTTGGCGAAGTCGGCCGGGCGCAGGTGCCGCAGCGAGTCCAGCAGGAGTTCCTTCCCCTCGGGCGTCCGGTACAGGCGCTGCATCAGCATCAGGGACCGCAGCGTCTTCTTCTCGACGTCCTCCACCTCGATCAGGTCGTCGATCTCGACCTCGCGGGAGATCACCAGCGCGGAGACCTGCTGGCCGAAGTCGAGGATGGGCTTGTCCAGGGTCACAGTGACGGGCTGCATGCTCAGACCTCCAAGCAGGACAAGGCCTCCAGCGACACATCCACGGTGCCGTCCTCGGCCGCGTACTTGAGCTGGTCAGCGGTCGAGGCGCCGGTCGCGACGAACGAGCGGCCGTCGGCGAAGGTGCCCTCGGCGCGGATGTTCCGCAGCGCGGACAGCACCGACAGCAGCACGTCCCGGGTGACGATGATCGTCGCGTCGATCTTCGGCACGACGGGCGTGACCTTGTCCCCGGCGACGCCGCCCATGCCGACCAACTTCTCGGTCTTCTCGGCACCGAACGTCACGGACAACTTCGTGCAGTTGTAGACCTTGTTGTCGAGCCGCAGGGACCCCTTGCCAGCGATGGTGATTCCGGTGGGCATGGGATGGACCTCCTAGGCCGCCAGGTCGGCGGGGCTGTACTGGAGACGGAATTCCGCCAGGGCGTTCATGTTCATCAGGCCGTTGACCAGGTCCGGCGGGAAGTAGACGTTCACCACCGTCGGGTCCCCGGCGGGGTTCCCGTCGGTGTCCCGCGTGACCCGGATCAACTTCGAGAAGACCGCCGAGTTCTCGACGATCGCCAGGCGCTCCCAGCCGACGTACAGGTCGATCAGCGCGTTGCGGATCGAATTGCAGTTGACGCAGTTCGTGCCCGGCTGAATCGGCATGTCGTTGTCGACCAGCTTGACCCGGCTGTAGGCGTTCGAGATGTAGTTCCCCATCTCGGTCAGGATGAAGTCGAGGGTCGCCGGGGTCGTGATGTCGCGATACGACTTGTCGGCCGCGCCGTACGCGTTCTTCGTGTAGGTGCTGATCGCCCGCTGGATGCGGACGTTGCCGGCAGGGTCGATCAGGGGGGTGGTGATCCCGTTCGCCAGGATCTGCTCGCGCTCGGTGTAGTTGAACTGGTCGGCCGGACTCGGGGCCAGCACGCCCTGCAGGATGAGCGTGTTCAGGGGCCGGGCCGGGTCGTTCCGGATGGACGGGGCGATGGCGCCCGCGAAGGCCGCGGCGATCTCGCACGGGGGCGTCGGGCTGGCCTCGATCCCGAAGATGCTCACGTGCGGGCTGTTGTCCGTGGACAGGCCGTACAGGGTCGCCGCCGTCGAATTCAGGGCGCTGTACACGTGCCCGTAGACCTGCTTCTGCGGGCCCCAGCGACCCGTCAGCGAATCCGCAAACTCGGTCGCAAGCAGCGTGATGGGCAGGCCCGTGCCCTTCGTGCTGTAGGGACACACGACGAACGAGTACCGGCGGTCGCCCATGTTCGCGATGGCGGTCGTCAGCGACGGGTCGTTCGCGCCCAGGATCGTGCCGTTCGACGTGCTGGTCGTCGAGGCGTTGCAGGCCGGGGCCGTCGCGTTGTTGCCCTGGTAGGCCAGCGCCAGGTCCGTCCAAGCCAGGCCGGTCGGGTAGTACTGCGCGACCACGCCCACCGGGTACTGCTCGCCGGACGCGCTGCCCAGGTAGTTGACCCGGAAGTCGATCTGGTTGCTGAGCGAGCCCTTGTTGCGGGCGAGGAACGTGACCGTGCCGGACGAGTTGGTGGCCGTCACGGGGAACGTCGATCCCGCCGCGAACGCCGCGGCCTCGTTGATCCCGAGGGCCGCCGCGATGGCGTCGCCGATGGAGGTGGCCGTCGAGGCCGGGGTCACATTGATGACGAGCCGCTGGCCAGCGATGTACAGGTACAGCGAGCCGTACCCGGGGGTGCCGGTGACGACGAACTTCAGGGACAGCGCCGCCGCCACGCCCGTGCCGGAATCGTCCACCGGAAGCGCCCACAGTTCCGCGAAGGGATCGTTGGCGAGGTACGCCGCGATGGCCCGGGCGAGTTGGCTGCCGGTCCGGAACAGGGCGTTCGCCGTGCCCGTCGACAGGACCTTGACGGGCACGTTCGCCACGTACCCGGTTCCGAGCGCCTGCCCGATGACCAGCGACGGCCGCGCGGTCGCGCCACCCGCGGCCTTGGAGTTGGATACTTCCGCCCGGAACGCGGGCTGGATCGAAGCAGCGATCAGGTTGAAGGAAGGTCCGGACATGCTATTCCTCCACGGGCCCGGTGGCCCTGGCATCCGTCTCGTTGGGTTCGGCGACCGGAACGGCCGGGTCGCACAGGATCACGTCCCCACGCGACAGGCGACGCCACCAGTAGGGGTGTTCCATGACGGCCGCGGGCTCGTCGGGCAGGAATCCGTAGGGCGGCTCCGGCCGGCGGATCTGCCGTCCTTCGGCCGGTCGGATCAGCAGCATGCGCAGTTCCACGATTCAGCCCTCCTCATGGTCGAGGACGGGACGGTCGGAGACGTCCGCGCCGATCGGATGCGCGCTGTGCGTGTCCACTCGGATCGATTCGAGGTCCGGAGGCATCGGCGTTCCACCCTGGCCCGGCCCGGGCGGCGTGCCTTCCGGGGCCTGCGAGGTTGCGTAGGGGAACTGGACCGAGTAGTGCAGTTCCACGACGATGCCCACGTGGCCCAGGAGCGTGCCCGAGGAGTCGTCCAGTCGCTTCGCCGAGTCGATCTTCTCCACCGACTCGAACGCGCCCAACCACTCCGCGTCGCCGGCCAGGGCGTCCAGGATCTGCGACTCCATGATGTCCAGGTCGGCTGCCAGGGCCGCCTCGTCCCCATCCTCGTTGGCGACATCCCCGACGATCGCCAGGCGCTCCGTGTGCTTGGCCAGGAACGTGCCCATGCTCCATCGGTCGTCGGTGGCGCCGAGCGACGTCACAGTGATGGCCGGCAGTTCGTCGGTTTCGAGATTGGCGCGGCGCGAGTTGAACACCCGGTCGGCGGCAATCGTCTTGCCGGCCAGGCGCGACACCAGGTCGGTTCGAATTCCGGTCGGGCTGAGGGTCGGCCGCGCCACGTCAGCCCCCCTTCACGAGTTGGAGTTTGACGGACCCGTGGCCGTTGTCCTGGGTATCCGTGACGCGATAGCGGACCGGGGCGGCGTAGGTACCGTCGGCCTGCTGGAGTTCGATCGCGACGACGTCCCGGGTCTTCGGGGTCACGGGCAGGTCCGCCGCATGGATGTCCACCGTGGGGTCGGTCGAGGCCACAGCCACGGAGCCTTCGCCGTCGGCGACAACTTCCTGATGCGGTGCGAAGAAGATGCCGGTGCAGGTGCAGGCGCCGCCGTCAGGATCGAGCGTGACGCGGCAGTCCGAGAGCACGTCTCGGATCCCCTTCTCCGCTCTTTCCACCAGACGCGCCCACATCACGTTGCCCCATGGGATTTCAGCGGCTCCAGGCTCACGCCTCGGGCAGGTCCTGGTACCGCACGCGCACCGTGAACGTGGACCTCGCGGTCTCGACGGCCGCGGTGGTGATCGTGATCGCGCCATTGGTGGCGATCCCAACCGACGCGATCGGCTGGTCGTTCCCGCTCACCGGGATCGGCGCCGACAGCACCGGGTTGGCCGCGGTCACCAGGTCAGGGTCGGCCGCCGAGGAGCCGGTCGACGCGCCCAGGGCGACCACGACCGTCACGTCCTTCTCGTGGGAACTGTCCTGGCCGAACTGCTCGAACAGCGCCTCGACGAACTCGTCCAGGTTCTCGACGGCCGCAAACGACTCCGGGGCGCCCTCGGGCATCCGCAGCCCCACCAGTGCGCCGCCCTTGCCGAGCGCCAGCGACAGGAGGTCCGCGGCCGGGACCGCGGCGTCGGCCTTGCCGAGCGAGGTGATGGACCCGGTGGACAGCGCGACCGTGACGACGCCGCTGGTGCCGCCGCCCGTCAGGCCCGTTCCGGCCGTCACCTGGGTGATGTCCCCGGTGACCGACGACAGCGCGTCTTCCAGCAGGACCAGGTCGCACGTCGTGTCGGCCGTCGCGGCGGCGGCGCAGGCCTTCGCGACCATCGGGCCGGTGTAGGCCGTCGCCACGTCGGTGAAGCCCGCGGCGTTGGTGTCGAACATCAGGCCGGCACCCTCCGACCAGTTGGTCCCGGGAACCTTCGGGGCGTCCTTGTTGCGGCAGCACGTTTCCAGCGCGAAGGGCTCACCCTCGGCCGCCTTCTCGATGACGAAGCCGCGGATCTCGCCGACCTGGTAGAACTGGCCGGCCACGACGCCGCCGAACGGGGCGATCAGGGTCAGCGGCGAGGAGTCCATCGTGCGGGCGTTCATGTTCATCCTCCGTCCGGGTCAACCCCGGGTCGCGCACCTTGTCAGCAGCCGATCGGCTGGGATCACGCCTCGCCCTTGTTCCGGGCCACGCCGCGGAATTCGACCGCCTTATGGACCCAGGAGTGGTCCAGGATCCAGGAGATCGCCAGCGTCTCGGGGTCGACCACCATGCGGAACATCGGCTCCTGGGCGTTCTTCAGCACGGCCTCGACGAAGCACTTCTGCGCCATGACCGAGGCCGTGTACCAAAACTTCGCCACATCCAGGCGCGGCTGGCAGATGTACTTCAGCGGGAGGACCCACTTCGGGACGCCGCCGCCGACCGTGTTCGCGTTGACCTGGTACGACGCGAACGTGTCCACAGCCGTCTCGTGGTCGCTGTTGAAGATGACGTGGCTGACGACCGCGTTCATCGGCCGGCCGGAGATGTTCACCTGCTTGCGGTGCAGCTTGCGCATCTTGCCGAGCTGCGCCACCGACGGGTCCGCGCCCTGGGAGGCGACGACGTTGGCGTGGGTCGCGTCGTACAGTGCCACGCCGCCGTAGGTACCGTTCATGAACTCGGTCCAGAACGAGTCCAGCCGCGCGTTGGTGTGGCCCTTCGCCAGTTCCTCGGCCGTCTGGCCGATGACGCCCAGGTCGTCGTTCTGCTGGTCCTCCCAGGACCACACGATCTTGCCCATGAAGCGGGAGGGCTTGAAGCCCTCGGCCTCCTCGGCGGTCTTCCACGGGGTCGGCTTTCCGCCCGCCGGGACCTTCTCCATCGTGCCCTGCAGGCCGAACCCGATCAGGGTCGACACGCGGAAGTCCGGCACGACCTTCGGGATGACCAGGTCGTTGAAGTCGATCGGGTACTCGGCCGACTTCTCCTTCAGGGACCTGTTCCCGACGCCCTCCATGGCGTTCGGCAGGTCCGACGGGGTCTGCATCCCCGCGGAGAAGCCTAGGCCCAGGGCGATCTTCGCGGCCTGCTGATCGGTCAGGCGACCGGTCACGCCCAGGGCGCTGGCGTAGGCCTTGTAGAGCTGCATGACCGAATGGTCGTGCAGGTCCGCGGAGGCGTCCGACGGCGCGCGGTTCATCGCCTTGTCGAACATCACGGCCGCGATGCCATCCCGCAACTTGTCGCGGGAGTCGCGGCCGGGCTTGATCTGCCCGGACACGCGGTCGGCCGACGTGTCGGCGGCGCGCTCGTTGATGACCCGATCCCGGAACGCGGACAGGTCCTCGTCGCTGTCGATGGCCGACGTGCCGACGGACGCGTCCAGGCCCATCGCCGCCACCGTCGCCAGGATGCCCTTCGTCCGGGCGCGCTCCTTCGCGGCCCCATCGTTCGCGCCGGCCGTCTTCGCGGCGGCCACGTCCTGCTCGGTCAGGGCCACGGGGGTCTCCGGGGTCTCGGTGGGCTTCGGCATCTCGGCCTCCTTCATGGCTGCGGTTGCGGCGCCCTCGACTTCCTGAATCGGGGCGGCGGAAAACTCCAGAACGGTCCATTCGTCCACGAACACGTCCGGCGGTTGATCGGTGTCCGGGTACTCGACCACACGGACCTTGTCGTACCGCCAGCCCTGGGAGATGCCGCGGCTGTAGCCGTTGGCCACCAAGAACGCGCCCTGCTGTTCGGCCGGCCGCGCGGCGATCGGGTCGGGGTTGAAGGGGATCAGGCGGATGGTCGCGGTGCCCTTGCCGACGGGCGACAGCATGACGCTGGCCGGCTTGCAGTTGCCGATCACGTGCTGGGGTTCGATGCCCAGGGCGCCGTTGTAGCCCTTCGCCTGCGGATGGTTCCACAGGAACGGGGCGCCGGAATTGGCGCGATCCAGGTGGCAGCCGACCGGGTTGAAGTGCAGCACGTACTTGTCGCCGCAGCAGTCCCGCCGATCCAGCGTCAGGCCGTCCAGCCACACGATGTCGATTTCGTTCGACTCGGCATTGAACGACCCGGGCACCATGGCCATCGCCATGCTGTCGGTCGCGGGCAGGTCGAGCGGCTTGCGGAACGTGGACACGCGGCCCCTCCGTCTGTTGCAAGCGTCAGGGCAGTTCGGTCTGCGATCAACCTGTCCACCGTCAGGCGGCGGGAGCGGGGGCACGGGGGGCGGTCTGCAACATGCCGTTCTGAGTGACCTTTCTGGTGTCCGCGTCGCTGACCAATTTGGCACCATCCAACGCCTCAGCAACACGCTTCGCGGATTCGATCACCTTCGCAAGGTTCCGACCGCGGGCGGCCAGGACGTCCTCCAGGGTCGTGACGACGGAGCGCATCTCCAGGAAGTCGGCCTTGATGGCCTCCACCCTGTCGTGCACCTCGCGCACCGGGTACTGCCACTCGACGACGGAATAGTCCTCGACCGCCCCCGTGAGAGCGCCCGATGCAACCGCAGCCTCGACGAACCAGCGAACGATGACCTGCAGGAACATCGGGACGATTCCCTGTTCCTGCCACGGCCGAACGTGCGCCTGGGCATCGTTGTCGCCGATCTGAGCTGAGGCGTAGGTGTACTGCGACAGGTCGCCCGACAGCGTGTAGTACGGCAGGTTCAGGCCGGCAGCGATCTTGTGCAGGATCTTGGTCACATACTCCGCGTAGCCGCCGACGGTAGCCGGCTGGTGGAACGAAATCTGACGGTCGCCGAACGCGTACAGGATCTGGCCGTCGCCCCATTCCTCGACCACGTTTCCATCTGCGTCCTTCACGGCGAACGCGGTGCGGTCGTCGGCGTCGTCGGCGTTGGGGTCCTCTTCGCCGCCGGCCACGATCGCGACCGTGTTGGACTCCCGCCACTTCCGGGTCAGCTCACTGTTTTCGTACTTGTCCAACTTCCACAACGACATGGCGACTGACGAGAGGTCGGGCACGCCGTGAATCTGATTCGGTCGGTCCTCGCGGTACAGGTGGGCGAGGTCGCTGTAAGGAACGCGCACCGATTCCAGGCGGGTTGCAACGATCGATCCGGGGTGGTCGCGATAGAACCAGACCGCGACGGGACGCCCAACGCCGTCGTACTCGACGCCGGACATGGTTCGACGGCCGGAATCGTCCGGGGGAACCTCCTTCGTCGTATCGACCTGGTCCTGCTCGTAGAGTTGGATCTGCAGCGGTACCGCCAGCGGCCGGCCGTCGAGGTCCTTGTCGGTGGTCTTGCGCCAGCGCCGTCGGCCCCACGCGGCGCCCGACGAGAATCGGGTTCGCTCTGCCAGTGTCTGCAGGCCCTCCCAGCCGGTGCGGTTGTGGGTGTAGCAGACGGGGGCCCATTTCTCGAACAGGTCATTCGCCTCTTTCTTGGCGAACACCGGCCAGATGCCTCGGCCGATGACCCGGGCAACGTGGGCGTCGATCGCCCGCTTTGCGTAGGGGCTGTTCTGCACCAGCTCGTGCGGCCGGTCGCGCAGCGCGGTTCCCGCGAGCGTGTACTCGGCGTTCGCGTCCCGGGGCGTGGTCGGCAAGCCACGCGTCTCGTGGGTGTGGCGGGCGATGTCGAACGAGGAGACTCCCGACAGCGCCATCAGCGCTCGTCCGGCGGCCTTCGCGACGGGTCGGGAAACGGCGTCCGGAAGCAGCGCCAGGTTGGCGACCGCGGCCATCTCCGCGCGACGGACGAACGAGCGACGGATGCTACTCATTCGGGTCCCCGCCTGGGCTGGAGATGAACGTCCTGGTGGCCCGGCGCTTTCGCCTGAGAATCTTGCGAGCTTGCTCCCTGGACAGCGCGGTCAGATCGGACGCCAACTGGTACGTGATCTGGCGGTCGGCGTAGCGCACGGATTGAAGGCCCGAGAACCGCAGGTCGTCCAAATCGTCGAGTCGTTCCTCGTCACGATCCGCCACTCGTCTTGCCTCATCTGCCCGAGGTCTGGGGTCGGGCACGGTCGCTTACAGGGTCGTTCCGTCCGAGCAGGCGATCAAGGCGTCCACCATCGAGGACCTGTTCGTCAGCGTCGCGATCTGCTCGACCTGGTGGCCGGCTTCGCTTCCCGTCGTTGCAGGCGCCGGAGTTCATCAGCCCCCGCAGGCGGCCTTCGATCTCGAGCACGCGGAAGCCGGCATACGAATAGGCGGCGGTGTCCAGGACGTGGTTGTCGTGCCGGTGCTGGACGTAGATGCGCTGCCGACGACCGCGCTTCGTAGTCACCCATTCTTCGTGCTCGCCGGTCAGTTGCTTGAACCATTCGTTGTCGCACCAGTCGCGCAACGGGAAGTGCCAGGTGTTCGGGCCCCCGGGACGCTTCGGATCCCAGTTCCGGAGGCACGCAAACAGGTTCTTCTTCGCGGGATCGGTGCCGACGATGCGGTACTTCGCCCCCCTGCGCTTCTCGTCGGTGCGGGCCTGGCGCTCCACGACGGGGCGTGGATGTGTGTGGTCGTCGCGTCCGAATATACCCACGACCTGGCGAGGGTTCCGCGACCGGGTGTACTTGTAGGCGTCGTCGGTTCGATGGCCGCCGAGGTCCACCAGCGTGATCGCGATCGGCAACTCGACTCCGTCCGCCCTTCGGAATCGCTCGCGCCGTAGGTCGTCGAGGTAATCCCAGTCGAAGCGGCTGAACTCGTCGGGCACTGGTCCGCCTGGGATGACTCGGTAGTCGATGGTCCACCGTTCGCCGGCCAACCCGTAGCCGATCACGTGGCAATCCAGGCGCTCGTCATGGACGTCCACAGCGCAGGTCAGGACGCGAATGCCCTCGGGAATCGCATCCTCCAGCCAGGACTCGCGTCTGGCCAGTAGCACATTGACTGGGACTTCGTCGGCGCCGGTCGGCTCGAATGGCTCCGCAAGGCTGGTGTTGCGGAAGATCCGCATCGGTTCCGGGTCGCCCAACTTGTAGGCGTCGGCCGCTAGCGCGTATTCCTTCGCCATGTCCTTCCACGACAACCACCCGGGCGGCGAGTAGAGCGACGACAGCCGAAAGCCGCGGTCCGGGCGATTGGGGTGCGCGTGAACCCAGGTCCCGGCCGCCAGCATGCCCGCTTTGCGCCACTCGTCGATCCGACCCTTGCAGTCGGGGGCGGGGCATTCGTACCAGCAGTCCAGTTCGTCGGCGGGTCCCCGGGGATCGCCAGTCCACCGCAGGCATTCCCACCTGAGCACCTGCGAACGGCCGCAGAGCGGGCACGGCACGTGGTATTCACCCTGCGACGAACCGAGCCACATCTGCCAGATCGGGCCCGATTCGACGGTTGGCGACGAGGTCCAGAGGTGCTTAGCGGTAGCGCCGTAGGACGTCGTGCGGCGAGGCAGCAGTCCGTGGGCTGGCCCCTCTTTCCCCGCGGATGGCTCCTCGCGGTCAACCTCGTCCTGCCAGGTGTTCTTGACTGTGTGGGCCGCCAGATCGTCGGGAGCGTGGGTCCCGCAACAGAACAGGAACCCGCCGTCGTATTGCTTCAACTGCACAGTGTTCGCTTTGGACCGCGACCGCGGAGGGGCAACGCGGCCGACGAGGCATGGCAGCGTCCAGAGGGGATCGATTCGCTGGCGGACGAACTGGCGAACGCTCTCCAACTTCGGCCGGACGTGCATGAACTCGTGGTCGGAGTAGTAAATCACGTAGATCAGCCACGCCAGGCCGAGCGCCGTCTTGAAGGTCTGCGTCCCCGCAATCGCAGTGACGTTTCGAACGGGGCTGCCGATGGACAGGCAGTGCATGATTTCGATGACGTAGGGCGTCAGGCTGGGGTCGTACCGTCCGCCCTTGAAGATCGGAGACTCCAGGAATCGCCGGGCGAACTCGTCCAAGGGGAGCACCTTCGGGGGACACAGGCCGCGGTAGAACGACGCGACGATAGGCGCAAGATCGCTCACGTAGTCGGCTCCGAATCGAGGCCGGCAAGGGTCGCGCGCAGGGCGGTGTCCAGAATCGGGATTGCCGCGGCCACCGCGCGCCCGTCGTCCATCTCCCTGCGGAAGACCACGAGGAGGTCCGGGACGACACGTGCCGGCAGGGCCAGAAGGAGGTCCCGCAAGCGGCGGCCCTCGGCAAACCAGGCGCGGGAAACGTCCTGAGCGTTGACGTAGGTGCCCTTCAGCGCGGCCAACTCGATCGCCTCGCGCTCCTTTCGCATGCTCATCCGGTCCAACTGGACGCGGTTCATGGTGCGTGTGCCGGCTCGCTTCGGGCCGTCTTGGCTCGGTCGCTTCGTGCCAGGCCGAGGGCCCTTGCCCTTGCGTTGGTTGGTGCGCTCCAACCACTGCGCATCGGCCGCGGCGTAGTCGCCTGACAGGATGACGGGGAGGTCCACGCGCCCCTCGTCGATCGCCTTGTCGACGGCGCGGCGGGTTCCGCCGGGTAGGCTGGCGGCGCGACGGTGTCCAACGTACCCGAGGCGGCTGCCGGCAGATCGCCTACTCACTTTCGACCCCTGTTGCTAGGATTTTGGACCGCCACGCGGTACCCGATCGATCCACCCCCCTGCGGAAGGACCCAACCGTGGCCCCACCCCCCCCCTAGCCCAGCAGGCGCGGTCGCCGTCATTCAAGCCCATCGCCACGATTTGCGGGTCAACACACGCTCCGCGGTGGCTTCCGAGACACCGAAGCGGCGCGCCAACGACCCAGGGCCAACGATGCCGGGTTGGTAGAGCGCCCGCATCTCGCGCACGTCCTGCAGGGTCAGTTTTCGCTTGGCTTTGACGATGACCGCTTCGACTTGCCGCGCTGTTTCTCCACGGGACTCGCGACACCGATACGACGTGCCCACGCGCTCCTTGTCCATGGCGTTCTCCTTCGCCGTGCCCCACTCCAGGTTGTCCAGGTGGTTGTTCGTCTTGCAGCCATCGATGTGCCGCACCTGAAGGTCGGCCCGGTCACCCGTGAACGCACCCAGCACGACCCGGTGTAGGGATTGCATCCGAGGACCACGCTCGCCCTGCAGGTTGATGTTGATGTAGCCCTTCGTACTCGGGCTGCCGGATAGCAGGCGCCCGGTTGTGAGATTCCTCACGCGCCCCAAACTCGACACTTTGTACCTGGAAAACCCGGGGATCTGTGCCCACCGTTCGTCCATTCTCACGCTCCTTTGTCCACGGCCACTTTCTTACCCAGCTTCGTAGCCTTTCTGGCACACCTTGGTCCGCAGCATCGGTTGCCTTCTGGCATCGCGGTTCCGCAGAACGGGCATGGCACCATCGCCCGAAGGGAGTTGACCTCGCGCTGCTCGGCGCGCTTGCGACGCCGGTACTTGCAGTACTTCGCCAGCTCGGCCGCGGATGACTTCCGGTCCTGCAGGAGGGCGATGGTCGCATTCGTGTGCCAGAAGCATTGCTCTTTCCGTGCCGCGTCTCGCCGCACCCAGACGATCAGGAACTCCGTGTCGCCGTTCTGTCGGGTCCTGGAGCACTCATCCATCCATGCTGGGGTGTGCGTGTCCACGTCCATCTCGCTACGTGTACAGGTCACGTACCCGACGTCATCCCCACGTCCGACTCGGAAGTGGCCGCACTTGGCGCAGCAGAGGGTTGGGGGATCGAACACGCGATTGACCATCAGTGGCGGCCCTCCCGAGTCGAACCGTATCGCTCGAACTCCAGGGCCAGTTTGCGTCTGATCGCCTCACCTGTTCGGCAGCGGCAGCACGGGTGCTGAATGCGCCCCATCGCCGTCGCGCTGACGTAGCCCTCCACGCATTCACCGATGGTTGTGTCGATATTCCGGCGGTCGCAGCGATGCACGGCACCAAGGCGCATCGTCATGCTCCCTCCCCGTACACGTCCTGGTGGCAGGCGGTGTGCATGCGTTCGAACGTCGCTTTGTGCAGCGGGAACGTGTCACCCGGTTTGCCACCCAGGGGCTTCCCGCAGTCGCAGCAGAGGTCGGCCGAGTGGTCGGTCGGCGGCCGAGTCGGAGCGGCCTCCCGAGACTGGCTCAGGATTGCCGGCATCCTGAACCCGTTGCGCGGTTTCGGTGGTCGGTCGGCGTGCGCGATGAACCGGTCGATGTGCGTGCCGTCCCGTAGGACCAGGTCCAAGGAGTCGTAGGTGGTGCCGGCGTCGTTGTCGCCCTGGTTGTACGGGGTGCGCTTGCAGCCGTCGATGGCCTTGCAGCACGCGGCCTCGTCGTAGCCGAGTTTCAGGGCTCGCTCGATGACGCCGCGTCGCTTCGGGTCGAGGTTGGCGCCCGGATGGCCCATGACCTGCTGCCAGTGCTCGAAGACGCGGCGGACGATCGCGCTGGTGGCCTGGGCCTTCCCGGGAACTGGAACTTGAACAGCGGGAGAGGTAACACCGGTCGGCAACGCCGACGACGCCGCAGGCTGGGGCTGGTCCTCACGCGCGATCGTGCGCGGGAGGGGCTTGTTCTTGCTCTTCGGTTCCTCAGTTCCCCGGTTCCCCGGTTCCCCGGTTCCCGCGACGCGCGCGTGGGGCGTAATTTTACTGGCAGTCTCGCGCGAGTCTCGCGAGGGTGTCGCGAGGGTGTCGCGAGAAAAACGCGGAACCTTGGCGTATCCGTCTTGGAACGATACTGGCAATAGTTCCAATACTTCCGTAGGGATTGGAGGAAGGAACGTGCGGCCAGGATGATCAACCCGCTGATGCTCGTGGAAGTGGACGACGGCGGCGAACACGTCCGAGCCGACCTGCCAGGATAGGAGCAGGCCCAGTTCGATCAGTCGCGAAATGACCTTCTTGGCCTCCGCGATCGTCCGATCTTGGTGCTCCCATACGCCACTCCGAAGCGATCCTGCGGACAGCCGGAGCACGCCAGAATCGTCCGCCTCAGACCACGTCCACACGAACGCCAGCCGGACCGCGTCAGTTTCGGCGCCAAGTTTCTCGTCTCCCCAGAACTCGGGTTTCAGGCTGCGAATCCTCATCCCTCAGCCTCCCCATGACCGCGAACCACGATCAGTAGTTCGCCCTGGCCGAAGGGGCAGTCGGGGTGTCGCTCGTGCTGTTTGTTGTGAGGATTGATGCAATGCGCCATTCCAAGTCGGCGGCATTCGGGGTTTCCTGAGTCGAGATTCCAATCCAGGTAGGGACATTGGACTGCGATTTGGTCGCAGAAGCCGGCGTCAAGAACGAAGCCGTCTCGTCGCGTAAAAATATTCTTGAAGCGAGGCTCGGGAACGCGGGTAGACTTCATGCGTCAAGACCTCCCTAACAGGTTGAGACCACGCCTCGGGCTGTTTTCGGCAGCGCCGGGGTACATCCACCCTTCGCCGCCCCGTACCCGCTTGTCAAATCTAATCTGCAACATCCGGGCGCAACGGTATCCGATAGTTGCGGCGAAGTGTTGCAGGTTGTTCGATGTAACTATCTGGTTTCGTTGCGTGTCTGTAGATGTACTACATCTAGGGACTAGGCGGTTTTCGCAACGATTGCGGGCCGTTCGGTCGGTTCTCGCGTTGCAGTTGCATGCGCCGTTGCAGGGCTGTCCAGCATCGCGTCCATCCGGTCGACCGACGACACCATCCGGGCCGTGGAGACGTGGATGTACATCTTCGCCGTGAAGTCGCACGACTTGTGCCCCAGGATGCGACTGCACTCGACGAGGGAGCCGCCCGACTCCAGGTACAGGCTGGCGAACGTGTGCCGCAGGGCGTGGAATGTGACCCGCCGGATGTCCGCAGCCTTGCAAACTCGCGCCGTTGCGGTCAGGAGTTGGTTGCGCGTCGGGCGCCGTGCGGGGTTGGCATCCGGGACGATCGGCGCGGGCGGGTCCAGCGCTTCGCCCAACGCTCCCAGGAGCGACTTTGACACCGGCACGGTCCGGTTGTGCCCACCTTTGGGCTTCCAGGTGCCGTAGGCCCTGATTTCGAGGGTGCGGCGCGTCGTGTCCAGGTCCATCCACCGGACATGCGTCGCCTCGTCGACCCGAAGGCCCGCCCGTGCGGCCAACAGGCATGCGAACCGAATCCAGTCCGGCTCCGCGTCCAGGGCCTGGAGGAAGCGCCGCAGTTCGTCCGCGCGCAGCCATTCGACCGCTGGCGCATCCGGGTAGCGGTGCCGGCCGAACACGTCCCGAAGGGGCATCTGGAGCCATCCCCGTTCCACCGCCAGGCGGCAGGCCGACGACAGCAACGCGATCTCGGACCGGACGACGTTCCCGGTGGTTGGGGCGCGCAGGCGGGTTTCGATGTAGCGCGAGATTGCCTGCCGGGTCAGCGCCTTCGGCTGGACCTCGCCCAAGGCCGCCTTCAGGCGTATAGCTCGGGTACGATACGCCTCCGCGCTCGCCGGGACGATGTTGTGCCGCTCCGAGATTGCGGTGTCCAGCAGGGTTGCGATCGTGCGTGGGGGTTCGCTGCATGTCAGCGCCCCCGCCTGGACTTGCTGCGCGACGAGTTCTGCGCGGCGTCGGGCTGCGGCTTCGTCCGGGCACGTTTCAATAGCGCGGCCGTTGCTGCCTGGTCCTGTGCGGAGGATGACCCGCCACCGGCCTCCCCAGCAGGCGACACGAACGCTTGCGGTAGACAATCTACAACCCCATCGGGACCGGCGGCGATGCTAACCTCTGTCCGGCAGCGCCGTCCACAGGTGCAGCGAATATACACGGGAATCCGGTACGTCACTTGTCGCCCCCGTTGTCCCCGATGAGTCCTCGTGTCGCGAGGGAAGTCCAGCGCCCGATTCCTGGGAGGTGGATGACGATTTCGGCGCGGATCGTCACCTGGGCACCTCCAGTACCTGCACCCGGCCGGACCGCTTCGGCACCGTGTCCCAAACGAACCAGGCGTAGTCGGTGGCATCCGTCTTTCCATCGGGCAGGAACGACGGCCGCTTGGGCAGCACGTAGACGTCCGGGCAGTTGTCCCGGAAGAACGGCGCGCGCTTCTGCGACGCCAGGAACGGCAGGCGCAGGAGCATCGCGACCACAGCGCCGTACCCCAGGCTGGCCTTGATGAATTCCAGGGCCAGCGAGTAGGGCGGGTTCGTGATGATGACGCGGGGGCGTCGACCGAACACGTACAGCGGCTCCCACTCCAGAAAGTCGGTAGTGACGGCGTCGCCGGGGCCGCACAGCGCGCGCAGAGCCGGGTAGCACTCCGGGCGAATGTCGGCCGCCAGGAAGTTCAGGTCGGGCCGCATGGCACGCACCGCCCGGATGATCGCCCCGTCGCCAGCGCACGGGTCGAACCACGGGCCGCCCGGCAACTCGCATTCGCGGAGCAGGGACTGGACCGCCCATTCTGGCGTCATGTAGGCGTCGGCCACGTTGCGTTCCCGGCCCCGATTCGTTGCACTCATGCCCGAGCCTCCGCAGCGCAGTCAAGGCCGCATTCGTGGACGAACCGGCACTCGCGGCATACGTCCACGTCGTCCAATTCGCGGCGCTGGATTTCCTCCCAGGTCGCGATAGGGCACAAGTCGGATATCGGCCACGTCGAATCGGCCGCTCCGGGATCGTCTCGATTCGTCGCGCTCAAGTTGTCACCTCCGCTGGCGTCCCCACCCGCTCGCACCCAAACCGCGGCACGAACCCGCTGCACCGCAGGAACATCCGGACCTCGACCATCTGGCAGCGGTGTCCGCCCCGCCCCCGACTGCGCGCGATGGCGTTGCTCGTCCTGAAGGTCACGACCAGGCCGGGGCCGCCGTTGGCCAGCGAGTCTGGATGCGCGCACGTGGCCCGTTCGCCCTCGCCTTCCTGACGCGTGCAGAAGTCGCAGTGCAGCCACTGGCCGGGCTTGCCGTCGCAGGAGCGGATGGGGGTCATGCTCGCGCTCATGCGACCTCCCACAGTCTGTCACAGCAATCGCAGTACCAACCCAGGATCGTGAAATCGAAGTCGTCGAATGCCTCAGACGCCTCGAGCACCGACCCGCACTCGGGACACATCGGGGGGCGCTGTTGGGTCCACAGCGTTCCTCGCCGAAGTCCGGTGTAGGATTTGACTTCGTCCATCACACCACCCCCGGTCCGATGCAGCAGGCCGCCAGCATCCCGATTCGCCCGACGATGGCCGCGGCCTTCTGCCGATCGCGCTCGCTCTTGGCCGCAACATACCCGCAGAACGAGCAGACGTGGGCAAGCTCGTCCAGGTGGTCGGTCGGGCGGTTGAACCCGTCCCGATCCCACAGCGTCGACCAGCCCCAATGCGTGCAGCCGGGACAGGAATCCGGGACGGGCGCGAGGCGGCGCTTCCTGGCCACTGCGACCGTGAAGATCGGCGGCGGGGACGTGAACATGTCGAGTTGCTGGACCATGGAGCCACCCCTTCGGCGTCCCGTTGCGGAATCGAACCGCTGCGCAGCCACACGGAGGCACAGTCCGCGTTTCAGGGCCCGCACGGGACATGTCAAATCGTCAAACGTAACGCCTCGTCTTGCGCCGCTTCACCGGAGCATCCGGGGCTTCGATCTGCCTCAGCGCCGCAAGCGCGAATTCCGACTGTGCCTGCAAGTGCTTGATGGCCGAGTCCTGTCCCGTCAGGTACCGGCGCAGGTCGTGCGCCACAGCCTCGCTCGTCACGTCGCCAGCGATGTTCGACGTGATGCACAGGACTGGACCGTTGCCGTCCTGTGCGAGCGTGAACGCGTCCGAAATCTTGAGCACCTTCCGAATCACCATCGAATCCCCCCAAGTTGTTGCCCGGGCACGCCAGCCGTCGCGGCGCCCCGGGACTCACAGCCTCTGCACGCACCCCCACAGGACGGCGGGGCAACGTGGAGGCGCGCATCACGACCCCCAGGGGATGGTCCTCCCGAGGTATGCGCGCCTGTGGCATTTCAAAGGGCGAGCGTCAGTCGTCGTCGCCCTGGTTCGCGGCGGCGTCCTTGCCCTTGCCCCAGTCCTCGACCACGCCCTTGGCCTTCCGCCGCTTCGGCTTCGGGGCCACGGCCGCGGCCGGGGTCGCTTCCGCCGGCTTGTTGCCCTTCTTCACCTCGCCCATGTCGAACTGCACGCGGCCGATTTCGTCGGTCAGTTCGTCGCCCGTGGCCTGCGTCTCGACCATGTCCAGGCCCGGCGCGTGGATGGTCAGCACCGGCACCAGGTGCGCGGGACCGTTGAACATGTCCCCCTGGGCCTGGTCCGCGGGCCGGACGAACAGCACGCCCGTCTGCATGTGCAGGTGCATCAGGCGCGCGCCGTGGGGGTCGGCAGCGTCCCCGGGCAGACGCGCGGACACGACCACGAACGCCGCGCCATCCGCGTTCGCGACGCGGAGTTTCACCTTCGCCGGGAACCGCATGCCGTCGCCGTTGTCGGGGTCGAACTGCACGATCCGGTCGTCCAGGTCGAACGGCAGCCCGTCCGCCTGGCCCGCGGCCGTGTCCAGCAGGTCGCGGAAGGCCGGCGACGCGTTCCCGCGGAAGGTGATGGAGCAGCGCGCCACTTCCTCGCCCGCGCCGTCCGTGAGGCTGCCCGTGCGCCTCGTGTCGGCCGTGACGTTGGTGCAGCGCATGGCCAGGAACGCGGCCCCGCCGGGGCCCAGGATCGGGTGCGTGGAATCGAGCATTGGATCCTCCTGTGTGCGCCCCGTAGGGCAGTTCGCCTGGGTCATTCCGCATACTCGCGGATGGTCACCTCAACATGCGGCGCCTCGCCGATCGCCGCGTAGAACTTGCGCACCCGTCCATCGAACACGCGGGCGTCGTCCGTCCACAGGCCCGATGCGCTGATGCCGTCGCAGATCGACTTCGCGAGGTTGTCGAAGTCGGGCTTGGTGTCCTTCGGGATGCGACCTTCAGACCAGCCGCCCAGCAAGGCCCCGGTCCGCTTGTTGCGATTGCTCATGCACGTCAGCCGCGGATAGATCGCATCGACGCGCAGGACCAGCGCGGTATCGAGGGGCTCGTGCTGGTCCGACCGGCCGATATAGACCCGGCTCGCCGCCATCGTCACGAGCGCCTGGAAGTTGTCGGTCTTCTTGTCGTTGTAGGCTGTGGCGTGGCCGTTGCGCGTGCCGAGTTTCTTGGCCTTCGCGCAGGGGATTCCGGGGATCGTGAACTCGATGGAAATCATCAATCCCTCCGCGTCCAGTTTTCGCAGGCCTTGTCGGTCCAGATCCGGCCCTCGCCCGAGTCCGGGCCATGCAGCGCCACTCGCAACTCGCATTTCCCGGTCTGTGATTCGGCCGGTCGCTCGCACTTGCGGCAGTTCCAGCACCGGCGCTGGCCCATGCTCGCCGGAACAACCGCGCGGCCAGTGGGGTAGAGGCGGATCATGCGGACCTCCCTGCCATTGTTCCACGACCGAGCGAAGCCGCCAGACGCCGCCCCTTGCACAGATCGCAACGGACGCGCGGCGCCAACGCCGCATTGAGCCGCCACATGGGCTGGCCGCAGTCCGGGCAGCGAACCCTTCCAGCCGCCTTCATCTTCCGTTCCCGCCACGTTCGCATCTGGACGGCGTGTCGGTTGCTGGCACGCGTCTTGGCATCGTCCCGCCACGCCTTCCGCTTCATGTCGTAGTCGGCGCGGGCCTGGGCGAGATCCGCCACCCGGCACGCCTCGCACGTCAGAGGCATCCGGCCCCGACCCGACCACGGCCGGGCAGGACCACCACAAGATTCGCAGAGTCCGCGCATCATCGCACGACCTCCATCCAATCAACCTCGTCCCCGTCCACGTCCACCCACCGCACGGGCATACCCCGGTCCTGAGCAATCGCGACTTCCTCCCGAATCCCGCGGGATGACTGCCAGCCGTCGATGCACAGGACGGTCATCGAGTCGCAGGACGTGATCATCCGGCGGTTGAAGCGCATCCAGAACGCGAAGTCGGTCGGCAGCCCGTGCCGCTCCGCCGCCTCGGCACACTGCGCGATCGGGCTGTAGACGTGGATGCCCTTGCGGAACATCGCGGACTGCGCCTGGATCACGGCGTCGTATCGGGCCATGCGCACGGTCGCGTCCGGATGGCTGTACGGGCTGGCGAGGTACGTCAAGTGCTCCGCGCTCACAATCCCTCCATCGACTCGCCCAGGATCCGCAGCCGGCTCCGGGCCATCTCCGACCGCAGGAGCGTCTTGCCGCTCACGGCCTCGCCCTTCATCAGGTCCCGCGCGATGGCAGCCTCGACACGGGCCATCTGCCGCCATGCCGACGCGATCCGGCGCCACCGTTCAGACTCGTTGCGGGTGTCGCGCCAGGTCGCGGGCATGGGGCCTACTCCTGCACTTCGGCCGCGGGCGGGTCCCACGGCAGAACCGTCACGTCCGCGATGCTCAGGAGCCGGCCGCTCTTGCTGAACGTCGCGGCGCCCGTCACCAGCACCATCTTCCCGAAGCGCGCCGCAACCGCTTCCAGCGTGGCAGCGTCGCAGCCCGTGACTGTGACCGTGCGTCCGGTCGCGTCTTCGATCGTCGCCGTTTCCATGGTCTTGCTCGCGCCCGTGACCGTCCCCAGCACCGCACCGAAAGCCCTCGTCGGTTCGTCCACCGCACCCTCCTCTCAGGCTGTCCCCAGCCGCTTCCAAACCTTGGCCCGCCGCCAGAACATCCCCATCAGCGGCGCGCAACCCTCGTCCACGAAATCCACGACCCGCCCGAACGCCTTGTCCCCGAACGGTCGCGTCCCACGTCCCGCCACCTGTTCGGCCCGCGACGCGTCCCCGAACGGCGCCGCGATGAACACCGTGTCGATGCGCGGGCAGTCGAAGCCCTCGCCGAACACGCCCGGGGTCCCGACCAGCACTTCGATCGAGCCGTCGCCCAGCCCGTCGATCGCCTCCTGCCGCTCCTTCGGGTCGATCGCCGTCCGCTTCGTCTTCACGCGCCGGCCCGTGCCCGTCTTCGTGACCTCGGACGCGACTGCGACCGCGCGTAGGCCCCGGGCCCGCAACGCCTCAGCCAGGGCCCGGGCATGGTTCACGCGCTCGGTCACGACCAGGGACGTGCCCATGTGCAGGGTCGCGATCTTGTCGGCAACGAAGGCCGTGCGCGCCTTGTCGTCGCAGAGGCGGTTGAGGAGCGCGACGGTGTCCACGGGAGGCTCGCGGTCCGGCTGGCCGTCCAGTTCCAGGCCCGCGGCCGGTTTCCTGCGTGCGACCTTGCGCCGGGGCAGGTCCTTGTCCGCGAGCGTCCAGCCGGTTTCGATGCGGGTCCAACGCAGGGGCAGCGACCGGCCCGGGATGACGTGAACGATCGGGCCGATGACCGCGAACAGGATCCCTTCCAGGCCGTCGCTGCGGTTCGGGGTCGCGGTGAGGCCGATGCGGTAGCGGGCCGCGAACGACTGCGCCACCCGGGCGAACGTCGTGGCCGGCGCGTGGTGCGCCTCGTCCAGGACCACGAGTCCCCACCGGTCCCGCATCGCCGCCAGTTCGCCCGCGCGCTTCGGATTGGCGAGCGTCTGGAGCATGGCGACCGTGACCGTCCGGGGTTCCCAGGTCCCCTCGCCGATGATCCCCGGCTCGACGCCGAGGAACTCGCGGATGCGCTCGGCAGTCTGGTCCAGCAGGATCGCCTTGTGGACCAGGATCAGGGTCGGGGTCCGAAGCATCTCCGCGAGCCGGAGGGCGATGACCGTCTTGCCCTGGCCCGTGCCCGCCTGCAGGACGCCCGACCGGTACGCCACCAGGTCATCGCATCCGGCCGCCTGGACGTCCCGGGGCACGAGCGCGCCCGACGTCTGCAGGTCGACCGCGGGGCAGACAGTCAGATCGTCCAGCGTCGCGTCGGGGAACAGCGGCCGGACCTCGGACAGCAGGCCGCGGGGGAGGATGATGGCGGTCGGGTCCTGGGCAGGCCGCTCGTGCAGTCGAATGTCGGGTTCGACGCCGCGGGCGGGACGGCCCGTC
>Ga0209083_1001162_pt1 | contig 31629 bp, 43 predicted proteins | sample AM7aDNAmetaG_FD_184132 | JGI IMG/M metagenome (GOLD analysis project Ga0209083, IMG submission 184132) | Freshwater microbial communities from Finland to study Microbial Dark Matter (Phase II) - AM7a DNA metaG (SPAdes) (version 3) | ecosystem: Environmental > Aquatic > Freshwater > Lake ... | reverse complement strand
TGCTTGTCACGTTGCGATCCCCGCCATCACCCACAATTCTGATATATACCCATCATCAGCTTACCCCCCAAAGGATTCGTGCCAGCCAGAAGATTGAAGTTACAATCCTAAAGGATCGAAACGGGGACGAAGCTAGAAAGCGTGGGGGACATGGGACACTACGGGAGGCTCTGAACGGTGGCAAGTAACACGCTGAGGTGATATTCCATGGGACCAATAACCATCCTATATGATGATTTACAGTCAGGCGAGAAACAGGAAACCGTCTCTACACCCGAAGAGCTTAAGTCTCGACTGAAAGCAATTGGCGATGATTACTCAACTCGCGTAAGAATGCCATTCGGGGTGGATCTCGTGACTGATGGAGGCGACCGGCTAAGCATTGCGTTAGGCCAAGAGCATGCGGTCGTTTCGCATTTTGATGCCGAAAACATCGAAACAGTCACCGCGGTAGGCAACTCTCATGCTGCCGGCAGCACGCCGTTCTACTTTGGCGATCACACCCTCATACCTAATAGGTTTCTCATTCCGGTCGACATCGCTTGGCGCATCGTTGACGAATGGTGCGATCGCGGTACTTTAAGTTCATTGCTTACTTGGACATCGGCTATTAAATGAGATGAACGAAAGGTGATGCACCTCATTATTGCTTCCTCTGAAAAAATAGATCAACCGAAACATCTGGAAATGACTATGAAAACTATGAAACGATGTCTGCACGCCGTCGTGCTAGCCCTTGTGATCGCATGCGTGCTGGGTCTCGCCCTCCGGGTATTCTTCCCAATCCAAACGTTGTCGAACAGCGCCGGTTGGCTCCTCGTCTGGACACCTGTGTTGATTGTTGCATGGATCATTGATGGACCAAAACGGCGACGCGAATAGAGTGCGAATTAAAGGGGCCGCGCCTCATTCCTGCTTCCACATCCCCAATTTTCCCACATTCGTGTCCATTAGTGTTCATTAGTGGCTAATTTATCTCCCCCATGATGCTTCCGATAGAAAAACCGCATCACCACCAGCCCCAATTCGAACAACCCCCACGTCAATACCGGCAGCGCAACATTGCTGAAAATATCCTGGCTCGGCGTCAAAAAAATCGCCGCCACAAAACACCCGAAAATAATGATCCGCCGACGCTTCGATAACGTCTCCGGCTTCACCAGCCCCGTCAGCCCCAGCACCCCCATCACCACCGGCACATGAAACACAATCACGATCACCAGCGCCATCACGATCAGCTCCCCAACATATTCGTTGGGATCGATCAGCGGCACGATCATCGAGCCGCCCGTAGTCGTGAAAACGCCGACGCGCCCGTTATGAAAGAACCGCACCTCATTCATGCGCGTGTTGCACCACACCTGCCCCTCGATCGGCGACACAGGATCATTCTCCAACTGCGGCAGAATCACCGGCTCGGTCGATGCAGGCCCCGTCGACACCTGCGTTCCCGCCGCAGCCGGCCCGATCCCCATCGTCTTATCATTGGCCCACATGAACTTCTTGGTCACCCAGCGAAAATAATCGCTCCCCTGGCTCGATGGCGCCGGATACGTCGTCGTCCAGAAAATGAAAAATGCCAGCGTCGCCGGCAGCAGCACGTAATACATGAAGACCAGCCCCAGCCCCGTCATCGCCATCGACAGCACCATCAGAATGGATGCCGTCCTTCGCTCCACCTCGTACAGCCCCGCCTCGATAAATTTCCACATCTGGAAAATCACCCACGGCCCCGAAACGATCAACGCCGAAATGATCGAGACTTTCAGATAAATCGAAAACGCCGAAATATTCGATCGCGTGTACGTCTGGATCGGCAGATCCGCCAACCGCTGCACTTCCTGCAGTGGCACCATGAGGAACGCAATAATCGTCCGCCCGTAATACAGCGTCACCCCCAGCGCCAGCACCACCCCCAGCAGCGCAAAAATCAACCGCCGCCGCAGCTCCTCAATGTGATCCCCAAAACTCATCACCGCCGCACCCGGATCCGGCGGACCCTTCCGCACCATAAAAATCTCCATAGTCCCCCCGACAAACCCCCGCCATCATATCCGCCCTCCCCCCACAGGCCACTGACAACTGACGCAATGACCAATGACCAAGGACCAATGCCCAAGGACCAAGGACCAATGACCAATGACGAAGGACCAACAACCGTCGCCGTCCTTGCGTCATTGGTCCTTGGTCATTGCGTCATTCGCTCGGTATGCTGACTCCATGAACCTCCTCTCCCACGCCCTCCTCTCCCCACCCGACCACGGCACCCTCGTCGGCAACCTCATCGCCGACTGGGTCAAAGGCCGCGCCCGCCTCGCCCTCCCCGAATCCTTTCACCCCGGCCTCACCCTGCATCGCCGCATCGACGCCTTCACCGATACCCATCCCCTCGTCGAACACTGCTCCAACCTCCTGGCCCCGCGCTGGGGCCGCTACTCCACCGTCCTTGTCGACATCCTCTTCGATCACTGCCTCGCCATCGATTGGCATCACTTCTGTCCCCTCCCGCGCCGCGACTTCATCGCCTCCGTCTACGCCGCCCTCCGCGCCCACCTCGCCCTCATCCCCGAGCGCGCCCGCTACGGCGTCTGCGTCCTCCTCGCCGACGACTGGTTCAACGCCTACGCCACTCTCGACGGCATCGCGCTCTCCCTCACGCGCCTCTCCGGCCGCCTCCGCCACAACATCGAACTCGCCCCCGCCGTCGACGACTTCCTCACCCACCGCCCCGCCTTCCTCACCGCCTTCCACCAATTCCTCCCCCAAATCCGCACCCACCTCACCCCTCACGCCAACGCCATTCCCCCCGCAATGGCCCACCAATAAATTGTGCGTAGGGCAGCGCCATTTCGGCATGTCCCGGAAGACCCATTTCGTGTGCCATGCCTTACGGGGCAGGGGCCAGTATCCTCATTACAGTGATTCGCTGGATTTGGCAAAAAGCCACCAGTAACATTGTAACGAGGAGAACATACCGTGAAAAACCAGCAAAAAACCGCCTATAGTTATGTCCGCTTTTCAACCCCCCGCCAGCAGCATGGCGACAGCCTACGCCGCCAGACGGAAGCCACCGAATCATATTGTGCAGCCAATGGCCTAACACTGGACCGCACACTAAATCTTAAAGACCTTGGCGTATCGGCCTACCACGGCAAAAATGCCGCAGCCGGAAAACTCGGGAAGTTTATCACAGCCGTGGAATCCGGGAAGGTCCAGCCGGGCGCAACGCTGGTAGTGGAATCGATTGACCGCCTCAGCCGGGCCGAGGTTTTGACGGCGCTTGAACTTTTTACCAGAATCATAAATCTGGAAATCGAAATCGTGACCTTGATCGACGGCAAAAAGTACACGAAGGCCAGCGTAAACGGCAACCCGATGGACCTCATGTTTTCGATTATGGTTATGAGCCGGGCCAACGAAGAAAGCGCCGTCAAATCCCACCGCAGCCGGGCCAACTGGACCGCCGCCCGCACGAAGGCCCGAGAGAACGGAAAATGCAAGCCCGGCAATTGCCCATTTTGGACCACCCCCAACGCCACCCGGACGGCCTACGATGTTATCCCCGCCAAGATGAGCATTGCCCGCCGCATCATTGACGCCGCAATCGCCGGTTATGGCACCTACTCAATCGCCAAGACATTGAACGCCGATGGCATCGCCAACCCCACCGGCAAAACGCTATGGAGCGCCCACGCCGTTGAACACCTCCTGAAATCCAAAACTTTGATCGGCCAATACCAGCCCCGTGATATCACCGGAAAGCCCATCGGGGAGGCCGTGAAAGCCTACTATCCCGCCGTATGCAGCGAGGCCGAATTTTACCGCATCGCCGCCAGCCGTAAGGCACCGGCAGCCATCGCCAAAGGCCGCACCGGAACCGGCGTATCGAATCTTTTCACCGGACTACTAACCCACCAGCCCACTAACAGCAGCATGAGGATTTTAGTTTCCCGTGGCAAGCGGTTAATCCCGAGCGCCGCCCACGCCGGAAAAGTAACGTGGGATTCATTTGGCTATGCCGCTTTTGAAGATGCTTTTTTACGGTTTGTGAGTGAAATCGAAATCAACACCGCCCCCCGATCCAGCAAAGTGGCAGCCATCGAAACCGAACTAGGCATGGTTTCCGAAACGCTGGCACGCCTGCAAAATGAACTTAACCAAAACGGAAACGTGGATGCTTTCATCATCGCAGCCAAAAACTGGACCAGCCGCAAAGAAGCGTTGACAAACGACCTCGAAAACGAACGGGCCAAAAACGCCACGCCCGCCGTTAGCACCGCCGACATATCGGCCATGTATGCCGCAATGTCAAAGATGCCCGAGGACCAGCGGACAGCCGCCCGCCTGCAATTGCGAAGCGCCATCGCCGCCGTGGTCAAACAGATAGATATGGCCTATGAGACTGTCCGGTGCGTGACTATCGCCGCCGTGCGGGTTACGTTGGCCAACCAGACCAGCCGCTTTTTTGTGATCCGCTACGCCAGCCGTGGGGCAGACGCCCGGAAATGCCAGAACGGTGGACCGGTAACGCAGATCGCTGGCACCTCAGCGATTGGCCATGCCGATTTTATCCCCGCCGATCTTATGGCCACCGTGCGGGCCATGCACACCGAGTTAGCAGACCATAAGACCGTAACCCCCGCCGAATTTGGCCTAGCACTTAACGCCGTTTGGGATGCACCCCCCGCCAGCAAGGCCAACGCCGCCTAAATGGCCGATACATACTATGGAGGCCGAGCGTTATGGGGGTACGCTTGGCCTCTGTTTACTTCAGCCCACGCCAGTGATTTGTACGCCCGCAAGTTACGGGGGTGGAAGACCAAAACGTGGAAAGTGCAGGCCTCAGCCGCCAATCATCGCCACAGAGAAACCGCCCACCGCACAGAATGCCTATGGGCCAATTGGTAACGCTTCCCCCGTCATTCCACGCCCCACGCCCACGGACGCAGCCACGGGCATTCTAACCACATTCCACGACATTCTAGCCGCCACGCCAATTAGTAACCTAATTTGGTTACTTTTTTGGTTCACTAAAAAGGTAACCTATCTGGTTTACCTATTTCGGTTACTTAATTAGTAACCTATTTTGGTCCACTAATTCGGTTACTAATTCAGTCATAAGTTATCGAAAATTCACCCGCCTAACATGAGGCAAACACTGGAAAATCAAGGAGAAAATGACAATATATGGAAAAATAATAATATGCACTTAGCTTGACTTGCCTCGGGGAGTGGCATATCATCATCATATAGATGAAGGAGGCCACTATGATGACCGTAGGTGATGTAATCGCACTAGCGAACAATGGGGATGACTATTGGAACGAGTACACCGATAACATAGCCGAGGCCGTACGGCTATGCCGCCGCAATGGGATCGAGATTACCCCCGATGAGGCGCAGCGGTTCATAGATGACGTAAGTTTCGATGTGCCGTATCCGGTGGGTGATGACGGAGGCCACCTCATGGCGACACTCGACCCGCCAGACGGCAGTCACGACATTACCTATCGCCTAGCCTATGTACCCGCCATGGTGAATTAAACAAATAGGTCTCTTGACGGTGACCGGCCAAGGACGGCCAACTCTCCCGCCCACCCCGCCAGTTTGGGGGGTGGGCTTTTTTCATGCCGATAGAATCCATGGAGGCCAGCCCATGCCCGAAACCTACATCGCCATCCATCACCTTGCGACACCCCGGCAGCGACGGGCGCTCTATAGGTTTGGACTCCGTGATCCGCAGATCGTACGGGCCATGACCGCCCCCGAGGCCAGCCGACTGCTAACTATCCTAGTTACGGTGGCCAGACGCATACAGCCCGAGGCCACGACGCCCGCCGAATCCGAGGCCCGCAGGACCGCCGACGCCGTGGGGGCGAAGCCCCTGTAATCCAGCCCCGGCAGCTAATGAAAAAACCCGCCCCGGTCGATAAAAAATAGTTGCCATATTTTTGACTCCGCAAACCCCCCACCGTGACTAAGTGGGGGTTTCGCTTTTTGCATCGCTAAACTGTGAAACGCTAATCCGCCAGAGGCCCGCTACCGATAGATGGGATTGGTTGATAACGCTTAGGAAAATGGAGAGACACATGATTACGCCGGAAGAAGCCGAAATATTGGTGAAGCATCATCTAAAAACACTTATCGATTTCGATTTGCATTGTGCAGAAGGCGGGGGAATTGGCGGATCGGACTTCCGCATAATTCGCCAAGCCAACGAACGTATAGACGCCCTAATTGAAGCCGGTTTCATCACCGTGGAACAAGTACACGCCATCGCCGAGCCGATGTACGCCCAACGTGATCGGGATATTGCCGAGATACAGCCACTCATGGACGCCCTAGCCGCCGCCGCCCAAGCAGGCAGGCAGCTATCGGAAAATTCCGCAACGGTCGATAGAAACTTTATCAGCCATGGAAATCTTTTGAGATTTCCGAAGGATAATTCCGGGGAAGCCGGAACAGTAAGCCGGAACAGTAAATAGATAAATGACCTAGCTCGAAACTACGGTCGCCGCTAATGACCGCCCTCTATCACGGAGAGCAGCCAGAACAAAAACGATAATCACGCCATAGCGGCGACCATGGGGCCATAACGTTTCGAGCCGTTATGGCCCCGCTTCTTTTGGCGTGTTATCTAGGATCGTAAAAAATGGCGGTAGTAAGAACCTATGACTATCACGACGACCGTGGAATTTTGGTCTACCAAGTATGCCGCACGGAACCAAAAGGATTTTTTCAACGCCGCCCCGGAGCGGATCATAAGGAGTGGATCAACGGCGTACCCGCCAACATCCGGACCATATTTCGACTCCCTCAGCTAGTCGCCTCCCCAGAAGGCAAAACGATTTACATCACCGAAGGTGAAAAGGACGTGCTAGCTATTGTTGACCGGGGGAACTACGTAGCCACCTGCAATACATGCGGCGCTGGAAAATGGCCACACGACCACGACCACTATTTTGAGAATCACCCTGTAATCATCATCGCCGACAAGGACGAGCCCGGACGGAAACACGCCCGCAACGTGGCAGAAGGCATCGCACTGGCAAAGGCCAAAAGTGTAAAGATCATTGAAGTACCGGGAGCGGGAAAGGATGCGACCGATTTTCTAGAAGCCGGGGGGACCATCGACGAGCTAGACGCCCTAGCCGCCGCCACCCCCGAGTATATCCCCACACCCAAACCGCTAGAACTGCCAGACGTGCCCGACATATTAGACACCGCAACGCCGGAGGCCACGACAGCCAAGGCCATAATCCCACGACCCGCCGCCAAGGCCGCACCCGCACCCAGCAGCCCGGAAAACCAAAACCTCGAAAGCACTTGGCAAAACATACTCTTAAAAACCATGGCCACCCAAAAAGGCACGGGATGGATGGGAAAATGTCCAGCCCATAACGACGGCAAAGCCTCGTTATCGCTTGCTCGGGGAGAAGACGGGCGAATCCTAATGAAGTGTTTCGCAGGATGCGAGTTTGCGGAGATAACGAAAGCCCTGCAAATCGAATCATGCTCATGTTTCCCGCCCATCGCCAAACGGGGCACGCAGCCACCGGAACCACCCGACGCCGAAACCCTTAACTACGCCCAATACTACCAGCCCAGAGAATGGCAGATAAACCGGGAGGCAGTGCCCGCAATCATTGCCACCGTCAATGATTTTCTTTGCGCAGAACTTCAGCAGGAACCTAGCATTGCCACCCTTGCCGCCTCATTATGGTGCGCCACGGCCATAATCGGAAAACGAGTAGCGTTTACCAATCGTGGAAATCGGTACTATTGCAATCTGTTTATGGCCATCCTCAGCCCATCGGGTGGAAATAAATCAGGCACGGCCGGAACCGTGGTAGATTTATTGGCGGAAGTATTGCCGAACGTGGGGGAGATATCTAGTACCACTCTCCCCGCATTTCTCGCCCGCTACGGTGATTCCATCGCCGGGGGAGCAACCGACCGGGATCAAAGATTTAAGGAAATCAAAGAAAAACACTCCCTCAATTTGTCCGGTACACCGCTAGTTATTGACGAATTCCGAGCTTTCGTTATGGAAATGATTCCGGAAAATGAAGCCACAAAAAACAGCCAAAAATTCTGCAAGCTAACGGAAAATCGTTTGGTGGACTCGGACACCGTGAGCCGTGGTTTGCGGTTACTATTCGATCCGTGCGTTAATATGCTTGGACTCAGCCAGACGGACCCGTGGAATAACGAAATGAGATCGGCAGCTTGCCAAACTGGAGGCATAGCCGCCCGAATTCTCCCCGCCAATCCCGATATGCTTAAATTGGTTGGCTGGACCTGCAAGCCCGTTACACGTTACGAGGCCGTGGAAGCCCTGCAAAAACTAGCGGATTATGTTTCCGCCCGATCCGATGTTAGCCAGAGAATTGGCGTAACTTTTGGGGGTGGGGATGACCCCCTGAAAACCGTCAAAGATTCCGCCGTGGCAGCCTATCCGTATGTATCATATTTCGCCGAATCCCACCCCGATGAATGGTCGTTACTAGAAAGTAAAATTCTCATGCAATCCGCCAAGATCGGAGCAGTATTGGCCGTGGCAGATCAGGCAGCCCGAGCCGCACCTATGGACCCGTTTTCCACCGCACCAGACACCACAGTGGACGCCGCCCCATTTATGAAATGGGCTTGGACGTTTACCGGATTTTGTCACGTATCAAATACCTACCATTGCGTGAGAACGACCGAGCAATCCGTTTTGCAGGACCGCATGATTGACGCCATGAAACGACACCACGGCATCGCCTCCCGCCGTGATCTTTGCCGAGCTATGAATCTGAAATCTTTTGAGGCACAACAGATCATTGATCTAATGCTACAAGACGGAATGATCGTACCATGTAAGGACGGACGTAGGCAGGTTTTTCAGTTGCGACAAGAAACCGACACTTTGGATGCTTTTGGGGTAAAAGACCAAAAAGACTGTCACACGTCATCTAAGGTTAATGACACATTTACCGACACTTTCCACAAGCTATAAGTATATATGTATACAGTAAATATATAATATCGTAACGTAAGTGTCAGTGAAAAAAGGATACCCACCCATGTTTGGTCATTTTTCAGCGCATGCCTATATGGGGGGTGTAACAATTGTGACACCATCTAATTACCTAAAGACGAACGATTAACAGCGTACCAGAGTATTCAGAATTCAGAGTTTGCCACCTCACCCGGCCGGTACGCCGTGGCCGCAATCCCACGGGACTTTGCCGCCGATGCGCAGGCCATCACAGCGGCACCACCAAGCCCACGACATCCGCCACCGGATACTGTGGGGTGATGTATGACCCGGTTCACGACCCCGAGAGGCCATACCGGGCCATAATCACTATCCACAGCCATGGCGTACGGCTGGGGGACTACAGCGTAGCCGCCGACGCCCACGCCGCCTATCAGGAACGATGCCTAGAACTCGGGAGGATGAAAACCGAAAACGGTCGAAGAAACTAGAGTGTTTCTCCTTTGCCGATGATGCCTACCTCCCCGGTGGGCATTGTCGTTTTCTAGAAGTCTTCTAGAAGCTTCTAGGACGCACAGAACCGACCATTTCCCGCATCGCCGGGGTTACGGCATCTAGAAACACCATCTAGAAGACTTCTGACAGCATCTAGAAGCTTGTCAGAAGATCGCCGCTATCGGTTTTTCTGGGGAAGGTCGAAGAAATAAGTATGAAAAGGAGAACACGTAAATCATGGTAAATATCATTGAACTAGTAACTACGCCCGAGCTTGCCGCCGCACTAGAACCCGGCAGATATGTATATCTGGTAGCCACGGGACTGGTTAGTCCATTTTCTGACATGCACGCCGCTAACATGGCCATCGGTGGGGGACGTGATGTAGACGGGCGATATGGAAATGAATTAACCCCGCCATATTCCGCCGTATTTCTCAGCGCCGCCGACGCCCAGAGGCTGGGAGAATTCTTAGTGTGGAGGATTGTATCCGCCAGCATCACCAGCCCCACCATGCTTAACCCGGTAGCCGTGAAACTCATCTTAGAGCGGGACGCCAATGGCCAATGACGATCTCGATATCTGTCTCACCCCCGGATGCCCACACCCCGCCCACGCCCACGGACTTTGCCGCCGTCACTATGACCGGCAACGCAACCAGCCCACACCCCGCCGCAATATCTGTCAGACGGATGATTTTTGTTCGCATTTCACGCCGGATGAATGCGACCAGATCGCAGCCGGGATCGTCGCCAAATTACTAGCCGCCGAGGAGGCCGACACAATCCGCCTATTCCGAAACAGGAGAAATTAAATCTATGACCATTTCCGATATCAGATCATTTCTTGCCGGTAGAAAAACCTACGCCGTGGCAGCCGCCGCCTTAATCACGCTTGGCATTGCGTGGAGTGATTCCAAAATCACCACCGAATCCGCCATAGAAAAAGCCGTGGCCATAATCCTTGCCAGTACCATGCGGGCCGGAATTCAGAAAGCGCAGGACAGCGCCGCCGAATCCGCCAACATCCTGAAAAATGCTACGAAATGTTGCGGGGATGAATGACCACCGGCAAACATCTAGAAGGATTTTCGCAGACGCCCACCGAATAACAGACATAGAAAACTAGCCGCCAATCCGGGGGAAATAATGACATCCATTCTCATGACCACGACCGTAACCACGTTGAACGCAGGCCAAATCGTTACATATTTGGGAGGCCATAACTACATCGTAGCCGATGCACTAGCCACAAACTGGATTGCATCAGGTTTGGCCACCGCCTACACGCCGCCAATTGGCACGGGAGCAGTAGACAGTGTAAACGGCCAAACGGGTACAGTGGTTTTGGACGCCTCAGACGTTGGCGCACTGGCACCCGATGGGGACGGCAGCGGATTAACCGGCGTAACTGCCACCGTTACCGAAACCGATCCAGTGGTAGGCGCAATCACTGGCATTGTTAAAGCGGATGGAGCCGGGAACATCACCGCCGCCACGGCTAGCACAGACTACACCGTGCCGGATGATTTGGCCGATTATTTCCCACTGGCTGGGGGAACAATGACCGGCAATGTAGACATGACAGCGGCTGGTTTGAAAATGGGCGCAACGACCGTAGGCGGGGGAGATATATCGGTGAATTCGATTTATCTAGATACCAGCATCATTTTTGACGACGCCACCACCCAAACCACGGCATGGACTGGGACAGACGCCAACGCTTTATCAGCCAACGGCGGGACGATGTATGGCGATATCAACATGAACTCCTGCAACATTAACACCATTGCCACACTATCCGCCGTTACCGTTACGGACGGGCAATACGTGATACTTGGCACACTATCCAGCCCCGCCAGCGGTTACGGATTATGGCTTAACTCGGGAGCAGGAATTCAGTTTGCAGCCGGTGCAGCCATAACACTCCCCGACTACTCGACCATCACCACACCCGCCGAAGGCATGGTGGCGTGGGATTACACCGGCCACGCCATGAAAACATACAACGGCACAACGTGGATTTAATCGGGTGATATCGTGAAACTGGAAAATCAAAACATCACCATCGGGACCGTGGGCAAAATGACAAGCGCCGCCATCGGCATCATAGCCATAATTGTTTCCGCCGTACTGGCCTACGCCTCAGTGCGGGCCGACACAAATCAAAACAAAACGGCCATAGTGGAAATTCAAACGGAGCAAACGAGGCAGGACGCCAGAGTAACCGACGATGAAAAGAACGCCAACGAAATGAACCTGAAAATAGATCGGGCCATAACGATTCTTGAGAGGATCGACAAAAAGGTAGGACGGCCATAGCCATGCACGCCATAACTCTGCAATGTACAAAGTGTAACGCCGTGATAAATGCCGAGGCCGAAATCATAAGCCCGGATTATGACCGGATGTTTTTGAAATGCTGGAAATGCAGCGCCGCAGAAAATGCACTGGCAGAAGCGGAGAGGCATAAGCGACAGTATCTAGACGCCTATGCCGACATGATAGAGGCCACCAAATGATGAGCAGCCGCAAACCATGTTCGTGGGCCGGATGCCCCGAGTTAATCAGCGATGGCAGCTATTGCCCACGCCACGCACCACGGGCCGAATCTTTGCGAGCCGAACTTATGGCCGCAAATGATCGCATGTATCGGGCCACGCCATGGGGGAAAGAATCGAAAACGTTTCTGTCCTCAAAAGATTGGCAGAATTTACGCCGTGAGAAGTTACGAGCCCATCCGTTTTGTGCGGAATGCGAGCGTAACGGAATACTCGGGACGTTAGCACGTGACGTACACCATATCGCCCCACGGGCCACACGCCCGGACTTGGCGTTAGTAATGGCCAACCTCGAAAGCTTATGCACGCCATGCCATTCCGCCATAACTCGCAGAGAAAACAGACGGGAGAAAAACATAATGCGTTACGTTATCACCGGGCCAACATGCAGCGGGAAAACTAGATACGTGGAGGCCCGCCGCCAAGTGGGTGACGCCGTATGGGATTATGACGCCATCGCCGCCACAATGTTTAGATGCCCAACGTATCCACGCCCGCCGCACGCCATGGAAATAATGAAATACATTATGGCCGCATTTCTTAACGCCATCGCATCATCCGATTGTACGGCCTACATCATCGTAACGGATGAGGCAGAGGCCAAGGCCGTAGCCGATAGACTCGGGGCCAGTGTAATACATCTAACAGCCACGCCCGCCGAAATAGTAGAACGTCAAAAGGCACGGGCCATAACTCGGGAGAATAAAACATGCCACTCGTAACGCCAACCAAAACAAATGGACCGCACACCATCACCGCCAAACAAGCCGCCAGATATTCACGTGCATCCATCAATACATTACTCGGGGTGATAGCCTCGACGCACCGGGAACTAACCCGCCGCCTACATCACGGTGCGGACTACACACCCGCCGAATATCTAGAAGCGTTGGGAGCGGATGCCGCCGAACTTCTAGAACTTCTGACAGCGATAGAGAACTTGGCAACGAAACACAAACCCGGATCGGTGAAGGCATCGCCGGGGAAAATGAAATTCCAAACGCATACAGATGGACACGTAACGATATTGGCATAACCCCATTGAGAACTTTGGGGACGCAAATTGCCGGGACCGTATCGCCCCAGTTACGCACTCATTGGCCTATTTGCCCACAGCCAGCAGCGACAGCCGGGGGAATCCACGGGGGAGATAATGAAAAACGCTAACACCATGAACACCACGGGACTAAAACAGCTAACCGGACTCAAACAAATGTGGATTGCCAAAGACAATTCCATTGACGCCACGGCATTAGCCGCAGGCAGCCCCGCCGAATTTGACGACGCCGCCATACAACAGACTCAGCCGCCCATTGATATTGTTTTGCGGAGTAACCCAACCAAACGGACTTTTCTAAATGCCATTTCCATCAAGGCCATAACCGAACATATCACCCGCCTACCATCGCCGGGGGAAACCATTCACGGCGTAGTATCGGGGCGATACCCGCTATGGGCTTTCATTCCTGCAATCTTATCCATCACCGGGGACACCATCGCAGATTTACAGCTTGCAACGCTCAGCTTTTCAACTGACAACGGCGCCGAACTAATTGACCTTTTGGACGCCAACAAAATCAAAGCGGTTACGCTGGCATGTTCGCATTACTTCCGGTACACCAACAAACACATTTATGATCCGATTGCCGCCGCCTTGAAACAGCGAGGCCAGAGAATCCGGGGGTTACGGACACACGCCAAGATCATAAATGCCAAGATGCAAAATGGAACGTGTTACACCGTGGAATCATCCGCAAATTTGAAGTCCAGCCACAACCAAGAACAGTTTACGTTATCCAGTGACGCCGCATTATTTGACTTCCACAAACAGTGGATAGAGAAAATGTACGGGGCCATCGGCACGAAGGACAGAGAATAATGAGAGGACCAAAACCACGGCCAAAACCTAGCACCACGGAGCAGACGCCACCAGCGCCGCCCGAGGAACTAACCGACGAAGCGAAAGCAGAGTGGGAGAGAATCACAAACATCTTGACACGCCAAAGAATCTGGAGTGAAGCGGATCAGGCCGCACTAATCATTTATTGCACGAGTTATGCCGATTACAGACACGCCAGCAAAATGGTACGGGAAAACGGCACCGTGATATTGAGCAACTCGGGGACGCCGGTAAAAAATCCATATTGTTCGGTACAGCGGGATTGCTGGGAGAGAATCCGCCCATTGCTGGCAGAATTCGGCCTAAGCCCCAGCAGCCGGGCGAGATTGAAGTTAGATGACGGGGGAGCGGGGGACAGTGACGACGAATTCGATTAGCACCACCGATGCGGGATTCTATTTTGATGAGGCCGCAGCGGATCGGGTTTGCAGGTTTTTTGAATCCCGCCTTACACACTTTGAAGGCCGATGGGCAGGCAAAGCGTTTATCTTGCTGGACTGGCAGCGCCAGATTCTTAGAGATGTTTTCGGCTGGAAGCGAGCAGACGGCACCCGCCGCTATCGCACTGTTTACGTTGAGGTCCCGAGAAAAAACGGCAAGAGCATATTTGCGGCTGGCATCGCACTTTATTTGCTGGCAGCCGATGGAGAGGCCGGGGCACAGGTCTATAGCGTAGCCGCAAACACTTCTCAGGCATCCATAACTTTCGATGCCGCCAAGAAAATGACGGGAGCAAATGCCGCACTGTCAAAACGTATCGACGTACAACGCTGGCATCTTGCCCACCCAAAATCAGGCAGCGTATACAAGGCATTATCCGGGGAAAATGTTGGCAGCCACGGGAAAAACACACACGGCCTAATCCTCGATGAATTCCACGAATGGACCAGCCCCGGAAGCCGTGAGCTTTTTTCAGCGCTCGTAACTTCTCAAGGCGCACGCAGCCAGCCGCTAACGATCATTATTACAACGGCCGGAAACACCAGCGACGACAGTATGTGTCTTGATTTTCACCACAAGGCCGAACGGCAGGCAGCGGGGGATTGTGCGGACGATACTTTTTATTCCGTGATCTTTTCCACGGCCAAACCGTGGGATGATGAGGCAGGATGGCAGGAGGCCAACCCGTCACTAGGCCATACCATAACCATTGACTACCTAAGAGCCGAGGCCGTGAAGGCCCGTGAATCCGCACAATATCAAAACGCTTTCCGCAGATTATATTTGGACCAGTGGACCGAACAGACGACCCGGTGGTTATCGCTCGAAACGTGGGACGCATGCACGGCACACGTAGAGCCGCCAGCCGACACGCCCGCATACGTGGGTTTGGACTTGTCCACCACGTACGATTTAACGGCCGCCGTTTGGGTTTGGCCGATGGGTGACAAATGGCTAGTAGTCCCCCGCCTATATTGCCCCAACGCCACGGCACAGAAGCGATGGAAGGAAGACGGCACGCCGTTACCCCAGTGGATTGCCGATGGCTATGTGATCGGCACGGACAGGCCAACAATCGATTATGACCGCATAGAGGCCGACATCATCGCAGCCCAGCCGATCCAAGAATTAAGTTTCGACCCGTACAACGCCAGCAGCATAGTTAGCAGACTGGAAAAGAGCGGGATAGTAACGACGCCCACGTATCAGACTTTCCGGGGGATGAATGCGGCATGTAAAGAGTTAGAGCGCCGCCTCATTTCTGGCAGCATCATCATTGCCGACAATCCCGCATATCGCTGGATGGCGCAAAATGTGGAAGTGGAAACCGATAGACATGGAAACATACGCCCGGTGAAGCCAAAACGGAAAGGCAGCTATGCGGGAACTCGGGGGGCCAGCATTGACGGCATAGTGGCGCTAGTGGTGGCGATATCCCGCCTGCAATTGATGGGCAATGCGCCGCCAGTGGAAGCCAACGAAATCCAGATAGCAGTTTTTTGAACGGGGGTGGGCAATGAGAAAAACGCATACCGAAGTAGAACACGACCGAGAACTATTGATGGAGGTTTCGTTTCTGGCAGAGATAGAAACCAATCCAGAGAAGAAAGCCACGCTAGAACGGCAGGCCGAAAATATCCGCCAGTGGATACGGATGCAGGAAAAACAGCCGCCAAGATTGAAAGACAAAAAGAAACAAAGCCAACCGGGGGGATAACCTTTGACCGCCGAAAATGTAACGACAGTAACCAGCGACCATATCGACCCCGCCACGTTGGACACGCAGGCCAAAAGCGGAGGCAGCACGCCAGCCGTGCAAATTTTTACGATTAACGGGATGCCCAACGTAGACCCGCTAACACTTGGCAGCGCCAACACACCGATTAACGAACATAACGCATTGAGTATCCCGGCGTACTATTCCGGATGCCGGTTTATCTCGGAGACTATCGGAGCATTGCCGAAACATGTTTACCAGAAGACCGCCAACGGGCCAAAACGGCTGGACTCTCACACCGCAGAATGGACCTTGAACAGCGAGCCCAACGAACTACAAACGCCTAGCGTTTTTTGGTCCACATTTCTATTGCACGCCGTGAATTGGAGCAATGCCTATGCAGCTTTGAAAATGATCGGCGTGGAAGACCCACAATTGTTTTTGCTTCCACCGGATCGGGTTACGCCGTTTCGTTTCAACGGCCAACAATGGTATGCCTATGATTTGGGCCAAACGCCCAACGCCAATCCCAACAGCCGCTATCTCATCTTCGCCGCCGCCGAAATGATCCATCTTCCTGCATTGTCTTTTGACGGCATCGCCGGGATGCCAATGGTTAAAATGATGGCCGGGACGCTCAGGACCACCAAAAACACCGAGGCATATATATCGCAATACTACGGCCAAGGTGGTCTTTTGGGTGGCGTAGTGGAATCAGACAAGCCGCTTACGAAGGAACAGGTTCAAGAATATGGCGATGTAATCACCAATAAATTCAGTGGCGTTGATAAGGCTCATAAGTGGCTGGTACTTGGCAACGGCGCAAAGGCCAAAACCTTGAGCCCCGATGTTGACACCGCCCAAATCAGTGAGAACCGGCAATTTGGCGTAACCGAAATTTGCCGGATGCTACGAATTCCGCCGCATCTTTTGTACGAACTCGGACGGGCAACGTGGGCAAATATCGAATCACTCGGAATTGAAGTGGTTAAATACACGTTATCAAATTGGATTACACCGCTTGAGCAGGAATTGACCCGCAAACTTCTGACAAGGCAGGAGCGGAAAGCCGGATGCTACATCCGGTTTGATACCAGCGCTCTAATGAGAGGCGACCATCAGGCCCAGATAGATGCCGCCGTCAAACGGACACAGAACGGACTTACAACGCCCGATGAAGAGCGCAGCAACTGGGAATTGCCGCCGTACGCCGATGGCATAGGCAGCCGCCCGAGAGTACCGGCAAACACCGTAGGACTTGGCAACGACACCGCCGCAGAGGCCGTGCCCGGACTGCCAGCCGCCGCACCAGCAGCGCCGCCAGCCAAACAACCAGCCACACCGCCCGCCGATGTAGAAGGTAGTGACGATCTAGCAGCCGTGAAACCGGAGGCCGAGGCTTTCGCCACGAAGGAACATCTTAAACTAAGCCACTTTGAAGCGATGATAGACGACGCCGCCAGCCGGGTACATTCAAAGGCCGCAAAGGCCACAGAGGCAGCCCAAAAGAAGCACAAAGACAACCCGCAAGGCTGGACCGCTTGGGCCAATGTCTTCCAAAATGAAATGACCCACTACGCCGCCGTAGCCGTGGGGCCAATCTTCCAAACCTACGCAAATCTCAGCGGAAAAGATACTACCGGCATGGCCGACAAATGCGGGGGGACGTACGGCCGACAGCTAGGCCAGCATCTTATGGCCATCGGCCACGGGCAGGAATCCACGGCACCAGATTTGAAGAAAGTAGTAATGTCTCACGGGGGAACAGAATGACGCACGCCAAAAACAACACAAGAGAGATTTTCACGAGCCGGGTTACGTTTGAGACGAAACCCCAGCCCGGTAAATCCTTGCCCACACTTTGCGGCTATGCCATGACGTGGGGGACGCTTTCAGACGACCGGGGAGGCTACAAGGTTAGACTAAAGAATGGCAGCGCCAAGGCCATTCCCACCGGGCCAACGCTGGCACTCGCAAACCACGATTATTGCACGCCGCTTGCCAGCAATGCCAACGGTACATTGAGAATGACGGCCGACGCCACCGGGTTACGTTGCGAAATCGACCTACCCGATACCACGTGGGCGCATGATCTTTGCGCCACAATCGACCATTTGAAAAATGACACTACCAGCGCTATGGGAATGTCTTTTGGCATGTTACCCAACGGGACGTATGCCGAGGTTAAAGAAGCGGGCCAAACAATCCGGGAATATTCCGCTTTTGAGTTTGACGAGGTTTCGACAACTGTAATACCGGCGTTTACGTCCACCACCATTGACGCCGCCGATGATGAGGAAGAAGAAGAAGAAGCCGAGCTAACCGCCAGCGAATCCAGCGACGAAGAAGAAAACGAACTGGCAGCCGTACCAGCCGCCCAACCCGTGGAGGCCGTACAGCCGCCCACACCCAACCGAAATAAATTATCCGTGGAAATAGAGGAACTTAAAGCGGGACTCTCGAATCAGTAACTAGAGGCCAAAACCCGACCAGAGTAGCCGGATGACAGGCCAAAGAAAAAACAAACCAATACGACCGCCTATGGGGCGGGGGGACAAACAAAATGGACATCCGCACAGAAAAAATGGGCAAGCTTGCCGCAGACGTTAAGGTGATTTTCGAGCTTGCGAAGGCCGAAGGCCGTGAGCTTTCCGCCGATGAATACGCCAAGAAAGATTCGATGTTGGCCGAATTCAATGGCTTGAAAAAGACTTTGGACGCCGAAAAGCAGGCCGCAGAAATGCATTTCACCAGCGACGTTATCACCGGCAAGGCCGTTGAAGCGAAGCAGAACGAACGGGAAGAATTTAACGCTTTCCTTCGCAGTGGCGACCGTAGCCGCTACGTTATCACCACTGGAACCGGTTCGGGCGCTTTGGTCCCGGTAGCCGTTTCTACGCCGGTTATCGTTCGGCGTGCATGGAATGCCTACCTTAACGCCGCCGTGATCGGTGGCCAGCCGGTTTTGGGTGGAACCAGCACCGAAACTCTCAGCCTCCCGGTTATGGACGACACGACCGTTAGCGGTCAGGCCGAAGCGGAAGACGCAACCAGCGACACCGCCGCCGATCCAGTGACGACCAATATCAGTCTTGGCGCAAACCTCTATGATTCCAAAACCGTTTGGATTTCTAACACGCAGGCTCAGGCCGTGGGTTACGATTTGGCCGGTTATGTACTGCCAATTTTGGACAAGCGTATTGAGCTTAGCCAAGGTGCGGCATGGCATACGAAGGCCGTGGCGCATGCCGTCAGCGGTAACACCGTGACGACCGCCGCAACGAACGGCTTGACCTACGCCGAATTCATCAAATTTTATCACAAGATCGCCGTGCAATTCCGCACCGATGCCGTTTGGATCATTTCGGATGGACTCTTGCAGATCCTCGAAAGCCTAACCGACACCTACGGCCGTCCGTTGCTTTCCGATCCACTCACGGAAGGTGCGGTTAAGACCTTGAAAGGCCGCCCCGTGGTTATCGACATCAATATGGCCGACCCCGCAGCGAATGCGATTTCCGGCATGATCGTTTCCGCCGCCTCGCTTCATCCTCGCATCATCGAAAACCGCCGTGTAGCCGTTTATCAGAACGTGCCCACCGCCCCGGATCAGATGGGCTACCGTGAATTCGTCAATGGCGACTTCGACGTTAGCGCCGGAATGGCATTCTTGAAAGGTGCAGCCTCTTAATTGAGCTTGCATCTAGAAGCATCTAGAAGATTTCAAGGCCGTGGGGTATCTAAGCCTCACGGCCTTTTGTAATGGGGAACCAAAACACAATGAACATCCGCATGTTACAAAACCTCAGCACCACCGAGGCCGTTTATCTGGCAGGCCAAATCTATTCACTGTCAGAAGATCGGGCCAATCGCTGGATTGCCAGCCATCTAGCAGAAGCCGCCACACCACCTACGCCGCCCGTAGAGACGATGATAGCCAACGTATCGACCATGAAGGCCGACAACGCCAGCAAGAGCCGCAGACAGAAGCCAGCCAAACAGGAGGCCATATAATGCAGTGGTCCATAACGACACCAGCCGCCACCTATCCCGTAACCGCCCAACAAGTGGCAGACCAAACCCGGTTAGATGATTTAACAGCGGAATCCGCTTGGGTAGCCGAGGCGATTGCCGACGCCACCGCCTACGCCGAAACCGAAACGCAATTAAGCTTCATCACCCGCACAATCACCGCCCAATTTTGGCCGGAGAAAAGCGGCATTTTGCCCGAAGCGAATCCATTCCCGGCATACAGTTGCCTACCGCTTTTCCGGGGACCGCTTCAAAGCGTTACCAGCGTAAAAGACCTCCTCGGAAATGCAGTGAGTTATCAAACCCGAACCGTGGGCAACCTTGATTTTGTCCAGTTGAACGGATCAACAATCGGGCCGGTGCAAATCGTGTACGTGGCTGGATTCGGGGACACCGCCGCCGCCGTGCCCGCCGACATACGCCGGGGGATTCTTGCCCACGTGGCGCACCTCTACATTCACCGGGAGGCCGACGCCGACAGCGTACCCAGCGGACTTGACCGCATCTATGGGCGATATTCGGCCGGTGGGGCCATCGGCTAGGCCGAAATCCATCGACCTACCAGCCATCCGAGGCCGCAGGAGGCCCGCAAACGCCGTTTAATGCAGCCGAAAAAGCCAAAATTCACCCAAAACGGCCTAAATTGAGAGGTTTTGACCATTTTCGTACGGATGACCACGAATCTAAGCACCATGGCGGGGATGTACCGGGCCGGGGAAGTTTACGAGGTAACGGACGCCATCGGCACCCACTGGATTAGATCGGGCATGGCCGAGTGGTCAGATATTCCACCCGCCTACATGCAGGAATTCTACGGCCGCCTCGACACCACCCAGCCAAACACGCCACATATTTTCTTGCCATTTTGCGGAGAGTTTGGCCACCTGATTATTTCTCACATCCGCCAAGTACATCATCACACGGCCAAACACAAAATAGTTTGCTGCAAGCCGGGGGAGCAAGTCTTATTCCCATCCGCAACCAGTTTCTTTTTTGACTGGAAAGACCCGATACCAGACGCCGAAAAGGCCGGGACAATCAGAGTATCGCCGTATGATCGCCCGCCGCTTCAATGGCCACTAATTCTAGAACGCTTCCCCGAGGCTATCCCAGTGAAGGCCGGGGGGATGACGATGACACAAGAACATATCCCACTGTACCCGGAAAAACGCATACCATTTCAACCCCGCCGCCGTGGATTGAAGGCCGATATCTGTCTTGGCGTGAGAAGCCGGGAGTTTTGCCCAGAGAGAAACTTTCCAGCCAAATCATGGCAGATCATCGCCGACGCTATCACCACCCACGGCTATACGTTTGGCGTAGTGGGCAAACGGCCTACTAGCTTTGATCTAGCAGGCCAACAATGGCACAGTGGCGACTATGACACAGACGCCAGCATAGAAGCGATTCAAAATTGCCGCCTATGGTGTGGCACGGATACGGGAACCAGCCATCTAGCCGCCGCCATCGGCGTACCCATGATTATTTTCCGGGCAGATAACAGCACTACATTTATTGATCTTATGCGGACATTCAACAGCCCGCACCCGCTAACATTTTTGGCCGATTGCTGGAAACCCCAACCGATCATTGACGCCATTTTTGCAGGATTGGACAGCCTAAAACGTGAACAGAATACAGAGATTAAAATCGGGGTAACAGCATGAAAAATGCACGTGGTGCGGGGGAACGCCGCCACAAAGTAAGCATTATGAAACGCACCACCACAGTAACCAATCTGGAAAGCACCGCCACGTACACCGCCGAGGCCGTCACCCGTTGGGCAGCCATCGAACCACTAACAGCCCGTGAGCTTTTGATTGCGCAACAAAGCCAGATTTACAGCGAAGCCACCAACAAAATAACGTTTGGCTGGACAGCTAGTTTTGACGCCACGGCAAAAGACCAGATTAAGTTTGGCACCCGCATCTATGAGATTGTTGGCAGCCCGACGAACGTAGGCGAGGCCAAACGACAGATAGAAGTTATGGCCGTGGAGAGAACCTAGCATGGCACGGGAGCGGGGGAATTTCAGCTTATGGTTTAAGCTTGACGGAATCGAGAAGCTAGAGAAACAACTCAAGGCGCTTGCCGATCCAAAGACAGCGAAAAAAATACAGCGTAGAGCCGCCACCGCCGCTATCCGCCCGATGCGAGCCGCTTGTAAAGAAGCTTGTCCGGTGGATACCGGCGCTTTGAAAAAGAGCATAGACAGCAAAGTGAGTGTTAAGAATCGTGGGGTATCGGCCATTGTTGGCGCAGACACCGCCGTGATGGAGGACGGCAAGAAAGGAGAGAAATCAGAATCAACAGTGAGAGCCGCCCGAGTATTACACCTTGTTTGCTTTGGTTTCATCGATCCGAGCGGGAAGGCCGTACCCGGCAATAACTTCTTGGAGCGTGGCTATCACATAACGATTGATCGCTGTCAGAAGATTTACGCCGACAAATTACGGGAAGGCTTGGAAAAAGCCGCAGACGAGGCCGGGGGGAAATAGATGAGCACAGAAAACGATATCGTGACACTGTTAAAAACCAACGGGACGCTAACCGCTATCCCGTTTCATTTGGCCACCGATCCACAATCCGTAGCCTTGCCGAAAATCACGATTGAAAAGATTGGGGAGCGCCGCCAGTACAGTAACGACGGGGACGCCGGATTATCGACGGCCAATTATCAGCTAAACGCCATCGCCGCCAGTATGAACGCCGCCAAGACGCTGGCACGGGCCATGAAATCCACGCTTGCCGCCAATATGTTGGCCACCTATGGCAGCACCCGATTTGCTGGGATTTTCATTGAGGCAGAAAAGGATATGGCCGCACCCACAGAGGCCGGGATAGAGAAGCCCGCCCAGATCAGCATTTTGAGTATCCGGGCCAATTTCTACGATTCACTATGAGCTAGAAGGAATTCCGGGGGGAAATCCGGAACAGATAAATAAGAAACGTTTCTTTTTTGGGGGGACAAATAATGTCCAACGCAACACTAGGATTTGGAAGCCAAATTTACAAAAAGGCTTCCGGTGATACGGACTTTGTGAAGATCGCACAATCCAAAGATTTGAAGTCGCCGGAAAGCGAAGTAGCCAAGGTGAAAATCACCAATAACGATTCGCCCACCAGCCCCGGACCTAGCCAAGAATACATTCCGGGGATGATTGATCCCGGTGACATGGAATTCGATTGGGTCTATGTTAAGGCCCAACAGAAAATCCTTTACGCCCATTGGGCAGGCCGGGATATCGTCCAATTCAAAGAAGTGTTTCCGGACGGCAGCGGGTACACGTTTGGCGGATTCATTACGAAGGTTACCAACGAGAGCAAAACCGAAGACGAGGCCATTTCCGGCAAGGTTTCAATCGCCTTGACCGCAGCCGCACAATTTTCAGACGCCTTGAGCTAACGGGGACGGGAATTAAATGAAGACTCTACTTTCCAAAGGCCGGAAGCGTTCGGAAATCGATATCGACGGGGACAAAATCATCCTGCAAGAGCTTTCACTAGCAGATAGTGCCGGTTTGAAGCAGCATGATACCGACGATGAGGCAGCCATAACGCTACGGCTTATCGTGGCCTCGATTATCGACGCAGACGGCAAGCGGGTTTACAGCAATACAGATATTCCCGCCTTGCGGGAAGCGTTGACGTTGACGACCTGCAAGGCCATCGGGGAAGCCATCGGACGGCTTAACGGTTTCGACGGGCCAAAACAAAGCCCAAAAGCCTAACCGCTAACGAGCTTTTCCCGTTTCGACTTTGCGGTTTGCTGGGGATTGACCACCCGGACTACTTGGCGGAACGGCTAACCCCGAGGCAGTTAGCGGATTGGGCCGACGTGTACGCCGCTGATCCGTGGGGGGAACAGCGGGCCGATATGCGGATGGCCAGAACCGTTTGGGCCATTTTCCAGAGCCCGAGGAAACAGCGGATCAACGAACGGGATTATCTGTTTACGTTTTCCGCCGCCGAAGCCGCCCCGCAGACGCCGGAAGAATATCAAAGCGACTACCGGGCCAAAGCCCACCGGATGTACGCCTTGCAAAACCAGAGATTCAAACGCTAACCGGGGGAACGGGCCATTTCTAAAACACTCACAAATCTACACGTTGGACTCGGAGGCAGCGCCGCCGGTTTGGCCTCTATGTTTGCCGGAGCCGTGGGACAGGTCCACAGTTTCGGCGGCGCAATGGCCGAGGCCGGTAGCAAGCTAATGGAATGGGTGGGAGTGGGAGCCGCTATAGAAGTGGGACGGGCAGCCGTTGACCACTTGGCCGAATCCATTAAATCCGGTTTTGAGGTAGCGGAGAAAATCGAGAATGCCCAAATTGCAATGACTGGCTTGGCCGGATCGGCAGAGAATGCCACGGCCATAATCACCCATTTGAAAAACCTATCCGTATCATCGGGACTTGGTTTCGACGAATTGACAGCCGCCACGAAAAAGCTAATGGCCATCGGCGTCAGTGCCGAGAAAATCGAGCCGCTAATCCGGAGTATCGGGGACGTGGCAGCCGGAACCGGGGCCAGCCTATCCGATATGGCCGAGGTTTTCGTTAAGGCCGAAGGCCGGGGAAGCATCACCGCCAAAGAGCTAAAGAGCTTGACGGCGCAAGGCATACCGATTGTGGCAGAACTTGCCCGCCAATTCGGGACCACCGCCGAAGGCGTAAAACAGTTAGCCGCTAACGGCCAAATCGGTTTCGCCCAACTTCAAAAAGCTTTTGAAAGTATGTCCGGGCCGGGAGGCCGTTTCGCTGGACTCATGGACCAACAGGCAAACACCGTAGGCGGGGTTTGGAAACGGATTGCAACCAGTATCGGATTCAGTAGCGCCGAAATCATCATGCAGCTAGAGGAGGCTTTTGATTTGCGAGGAATCCTGCAAAGCGTAATGACGGCCATTCCCGTTATCACCACGTACATAACGAACGGCATCACACTGCTAACCCCATACCTGCAAATGGCGGAAGCTTGGATTTTCCGGGGACTTGGGGCAGTTTGGGACACGATCAAAGGACCATTGGCCACCGCCTTTAATTTCATCGCCGGAATCTTGCCAGCCATTCCCGATTTAATCGGATCAGCAATGGGTTATTGCTGGGAAATCATACAATCCGTTTGGGGTTCTATCTGGGGTTTCATCGGGCCGATTGTTACCGCCATTTATGACGTGATTGCCACGAACTGGGAGGCAATTGTAGAAACGACCGTGGGATTTGTTATGGCCGTGGTGAATGTTTTTGAATCTGTTTTCACCGCCTGTTATGGCATCGCCCAATCTATCTGGGATGGCATTGTAACGATTTGGAACGAAGCCACGGCCTTTATCACCGGCCGCACCGCCGACGCCGCCAACGCCAACGTTACCGCCTTTACCAGCATGTACGATATGGTTTCGTGGTTTGTGAATGGCCTCAAAGACCTTTTGAACGCCGCCGCTTTCACGCTTAACCACTGGCAGGACGCCGCCGAAATCGTTGGCCTTGAAGTGATGTTGGCATTTATCACGCTTGGCAATCAACTGGAATATGTTTTCACCACCGTGATTCCATACGCCATAAATTACGGCGTGGCGTACCTAAAAGATTTTGGGGGGATGACCACCACCATTATCAAAAACATTCTGGCAAACATCTTAATGTTTGTGGAATCGATTCCCGGACTTCTGACAGGAGAACTATCGTTCCGTGATGTAGTGGGCCAATTTGCGCCCATCACAGAAGCTTTCGCAAGCGAAATGAAGAAGCTACCAGCCATGGCAGCCAGAGTACCGGGCGATATGGAAAAGGCCATGACGGGGGAACTCAACCATCTAGAAGGAAAATTCGCCGAAGGCTTGGGAGGCTATCTTAACGGAGCCGATGAAAAAGCCCATAACGCCGCCAAGAAGATAACCGACGCTTTGAACGCCGGATTAAATAACGTGAAACACCCCAAAGATTTGGGACTTGGCTTTTCTCACAAAGACCTAAACCCCGTTATCCGCCCGACCGTGAACAATGACGACCTACACGCCACTTTGCACGTTGAGCTAAAACTAGGAAAATTGACCCGATGGGGATCGGCGCAAGCGTTAGCCCAGCAATCAGAAATAGCCAATCAGATACGTATGCCGCTTATGCCGGGAGTGAATCGCCCAACAAACGCACCGCCGACGAGGCCGGGAGCAACGCCCGCCAAGCCAGCGACAGCCACACCAGCTAACAGCAATGATCCAATGAATCTGGGATGGGATGAACCGACACCAAAGGCCATCGATCTAAATACTACACCATCGACGCTAGGAGACTGGGGGACGCCAGCCGCACCGGCCGCACCACGGCCAGCCGCAGCCATCGCACCAAAAGACGATAAGCCAGCAACCGGCAGTACATCACCACTAGAAAATATGGCCGCACTTATGGCCGAAATTCGCCGCTATATCGTCAAATGGGACTCTAACCCGCCACTGGCGGAAGTGAATATGTAATGACCACAGTAAACGAAATCGGGGCCAAAGGACTGGCGGACGGAGACATTAACGAGGAACGGGCCAGCCGCTTTTTTCTTGTCAGAAGTAGCACACCCATTGACGCCGTAGCCGCCGCCACGGCATCCGGAATCCCGGACTATTTCGACCCGCACCCCAGCAATTCCGCCTATCTGCTAAAGAACAAACGAGGCCGGGCCGTATCAGAAGATTCGGGCCGCTACGCTTGGGAAATCCAGCTAGATTACTCGAATCGCATCATCCATCCGCTAGATATGCCCGCACAAATCGAGTGGGATTTTAGCGAAGCCAGTGAAGCGTATTTTCTGGATTGGTCCACACCCGATCCGAAGCCCGTCAAAAACAGTGCAGGCCAAAACTTTGAGGCACTCCCCGAGAGAGAATCCGGCGTGATCGTATGCCACATAACCAAAAATGTAGCCACCGATTTTGATACCAGTCTATTTTTGTCAGCCCGTGAAAACGTGAATAGTGCCGGATTCACGGTGGACGGGGTTTCGTTAGACGTACACCAAGCCAAATTCAGCGGCGCAAATGTTACACCGCCTGCATTGTCAGCCGGGGAGTGGTTTCGTACTGTCAAAATGACCTTGAAATTTAAACAATCGTGGGATGATGTTTTCAATGATGAAGGCTACCAGCAATTGGCCAGTGACGGCATAAACCTAGTAGATTGTTACACCAACGCCACCGACCCAAACAACAAGCCCGAAAAAGTGGTCAAACCATGGCCATTGGACGGCACGGGCCATAAGAAGGCCAACGCCACGGACACCCCCGAACCACTGACATTTAAACCGTATGAGGAGCTAGATTTTGCGGACCTATCCGCACTATTGAGCTAAAGACCATGGCCAAAGACTTTGGATTTTCTAACGACGCCGCCAAGCGGATCATTGCCTCGACCCGAGCGTATGAACGTAGCGGGCCAAATACCGTAGGCCCGCAAATTGGGCCGGTACGCCGTGATGTATCCGGGCAATGGTGCAAACTCGGGGACGCAGCCGCCTTTTCTGGCAACAAAAACATCTATAAATATGCGTGGAAAGTACAACGGGCCAAAACGGACGGCTGGGAAGACGTGCCCGATGATGATCCAAATTGGATTTTGTCAGGCACTACCAGCGAGCGTTATGCGTTGAACGGCAGCGAATCACAAAACACAAACGACCAGCCGCAGGTTATGCCATATCCGCCCGGTGCGATTGTCTGGATGGAATTCGGGTGGGAGTGGACCGGTTCAGCATGGCAGCAAACCCGCCGATTTGGTCAGACACCGCCCGGCATCGCCATACAAGGCTATAACTGTTTTAGCAGTGTATGGACCACGACGAACGACCTCGACAAACCGAACCAAGACGCAATTATGCTTTTGGATTTCGGGCCAGATTTCGCCGTGGAATTCCCATATCCCGACCAATACTATGGCCGGGTAGATTGGCGTGGGCTTGGCGTAGGCTGGGAAGCCGAATATCCGGAAGGCTCATGCAGCGACAAAGAAACCCACCCCACGAGCGGAGATTGTGGAGACACAGACGGAACATTCAATTTCCCGAACCGCATTGTGTTCGGGATGAATGACACCTCGATAGCTAGTGTGAACTGGAAAAACAGTGAATACACCGCCACCGATCCAGCCATCCGAGTGTTCACCGCCTCGGGAACCGTTTGGACCTTGAAATTGTCAGACGGGGACGGGGACACCGCAGATATCGAAATGGCCAACGATATCCATTTTGACAGCACCGGGGACGGGGTAACTAGCGTTAAATGCGCCCCCGGTGATGCGCCGGGTGATGAGTGCGCCGGACGCACGGCAAAAGTTACGTTTGGATTTCCTACCACCGTAGAAGACGGGGACGGAATGTACCTGATCCGAAAAACTGTCAGCAGTGGCACCGCCTCATACGATTGGCTGGCACCGCCCGCCGACGATGGCAAGCGTTATTTTCTATCGATTGTCGGGACCACTATGTTGTGGATTGCCGGTAGCGATTGCGCCGCCTCGGGGGGATAAATGGCCGACAATGTTTCTATCGTTCATGCCACCGGATCATCCTATGATTTGCTTTTGATCGATTCCAGTGGCCATCCGATCATCAGCGAAAAATGCGCATGCGATCAAATAAATTGCACCCATTGTGCGGGTGCATGTTTCGGAAACAGCCTATCAATTCACTGGACTTGGACGACCGCATCGATATCCACCACCAACATCATCGACGCTGCGGGATATACTCCGTCGGACATAGTTGCGGCATGGAACGTTTCGGGGTTTGGTATCAATAGTGCGGATGAGGATTTAACCGCATATCACTCGGATGGCGGCTCTAGCTCTCCGGGACCAGATTGCGTGGTATCCGGCAGCGATCACGTTTTTGGCTGGTGGACCGGAACGTATAGCAGTCAAAGTAGTTTAGAGTTTATCAGCAAAACAGGTGGTGGTGCGGGAACCGGGGGATGGCAGGCGGTTTTGGAAGTTTTCCTTTCAGGAACATTTGCCGGAGCGGGTGCGGGATTTGTGAATTCGACCGCCAACTATACCGCTAACATCGGTAATGTATGCGGTTTTTCTGGCAGCTACCATGAGCCGGTATATTTTAGTTGCGGCGTCGTTATTGATTGCTACTATACGCTGGCAATTACCGTCACCGGCAACGATTGCTGCTATTGCACGGCCGCCGATGGATGCCAGCATCTAACCGCCGCCGAGTGTGATGGAAAATGCAGCAATCCATCAGGAGGCAGCCCAGCCCCAGCCGGTGGACAGCCCGCCGCCAGCCAAGCCACACCAGCCCCAGCCAACCCGAGGCCAATCACGCCCCGCAAACCATGCAGCGGATGTAGCCGGGCCAAACGGTAGACCATGCCACCGCCAGCCGATACCATGGCGACATGACCACCCAACCCCCACCCCACCAGCCCCGTCAATTTTACAGCAAGATACACGGCGTCACCCACGGGAACCGTCAGAAGATCGTACGCAAGCTAAAAATCGGGGAAGTGTTGAGGCTTACACCCGAGCGGGATAACCCAGCCGATCCAAACGCCATCCTGATTACCCGAAAGAATGGCCAGCAACTCGGGTACATCGGCAGAGAATTGGCCGGTGATATGATGCGGAAGTTTGGCCGGGGGAGGCAGTATTCTTGTATTGTCTCAGACTTGACCGGGGGAACGCCAGACTATCCGCACCATGGCGTCAATATTCTACTGACAGAATACGAGGCCGGGCCATCGGCACCGCCCAAACCCCGCCGCCCATTCCGCCGCCTACTCATATTTGCCATAGTCCTGATAGTGGCCATGTTGGGGACGTGTATCGGCCTACCGTTGATCGCTGGCATCTATCATATAATGACTAGCCGGTAGACCACGCCCCGGAGAACCGCCCATGAAAATCTTCAAAATCTTTGAAAAACTTCGAAGTACTGTATTGACAACTCGGGCCGGGGCCCCGTTAGGCATGCGTCGCCAACCCCACTCTCGCAACTGTCGCCTTGTCCCTTCAATGAATCACCTGACACTACAGCGTCATCGTATTCCGAACTCGATGCTGCTAAACAGCCGACAAGTCCTAGATGGTACAATTGGAGGAAAGACGTTGGCGGATATTCAAATACGGGAGATGATTTAATTCTCAGGTGGATTTGTTGCTCAATTTATCCAATCGCAATTTGGTGATTTCCTTACAGGAAGGATTCAAAAGTGACAGGCAAATGCACGTTGGCTGAGTTAATCGTTCGAGTACGTGGCGCCTTCGCTTATTGGGATCTACACGCCCCTGATGATTTTCCCGTGGAAGACAAAATGGATTTGGTGAAGCTTGTTGAGCAGATAAATCGTTGGATAAATGAAATATGCGAGCGGAGTCGCGATAACAACAATCGGCATCTCTTGCGTTTGTGTTTAAAGGAGCTCGGCCAATCGTATGAGGCTCATTGCAGCGGAGATAGCGAGCGGTGCGATTCACTTTATTGCGATGCAAAGCGACATTTCGAAGAATCCCTTTCCGCCAAGAAAAAGGCAACAACTTTTGTTGTAGCGCCCGATGGGCAAACTCAAAACTTAAAAAAAGAGTAGTGGCACCCAAGGCGTGGCATGGCGTTTTGTTCAGCATTTGCACGCTGATGTTAGGAAGGTCTTGAAGAGGAAGGCGGCTGTGTTCGTGGGAAGATGGCCATCTCTTCCTTTCTTCCACATTTGTGCCCATTTGTGTTCATTTGTGGTCCCATCCCGTCATCTCCCCCGTTTTCCCCTCATCCCCTTGCCAATCGAATCCCAAACCCCGAAACTTCCCCCTGACTTATAACCCATAACCCATAACTCTTAACTAAAACATCGGCCCCAACCCATGACCCAATCCCCACCAACCTCTCCCTCCGCAACCTCGCGCCCCCCCTCCCCCCTCGCCACCTTCCTCGATCTCATCAAATTCGCCCACTCCATCTTCGCCCTCCCCTTCGCCCTCATCGCCACCTTCTGGGCCTTCCGCCAGCTCGCCATTTCCCCCTTCGCCGCCCCCGGCCTCGGGCGCCTGGCGCTCATCCTCGTCTGCATGGTCCTCGCCCGCACCTTCGCCATGACCGTCAACCGCCTCGTCGACCGCCACTACGACGCCCTCAATCCCCGCACCGCCCGCCGCCCCTCCGTCACCGGCCACGTCTCCGAACGCTTCATGCGCATCACCATCGCCTTCTGCATCATCCTCTTCGTCGCCGCCACCGAACTCTTCGACCTCTTCTTCCACAACCCCTACCCCCTCTACTTTGCCCTCCCCGTTCTCGCCTGGCTCGCCATCTACTCCTACACCAAACGCTTCACCAGCCTCTGCCACTTCTGGCTCGGCATCTCCCTTGGCCTCGCCCCCGTTTCCGCCTGGATCGCCATCGCTTACGGTTCATCCACCGCCGCCACCGTCACCACCCTGCCCGCCACCACCCCCTCCTCCTCCCTCGACCTCCGCCTCCTCACCATCCTCCTCCTCGGTGGGGGGGTCGCACTCTGG
>Ga0209083_1001161_pt1 | contig 31634 bp, 22 predicted proteins | sample AM7aDNAmetaG_FD_184132 | JGI IMG/M metagenome (GOLD analysis project Ga0209083, IMG submission 184132) | Freshwater microbial communities from Finland to study Microbial Dark Matter (Phase II) - AM7a DNA metaG (SPAdes) (version 3) | ecosystem: Environmental > Aquatic > Freshwater > Lake ... | reverse complement strand
CAACGGCTAATGATATGGCAGGATATAGTCTCATTGCTCTTGCTGGCAATAACAATGCTGTCACCTCAACACCAAACTGGTCTAACTCAGGCCTGGCGAACGCTGGTGCAGCGACTTGGATTGATGGCACTACAGGTATCAGCGGGAATGTGTCGGCAGCAAACAGTCTTGTTGGCTCTCTTGCCAATGATGGTATTGGCTTGTCAGTAACAGCGCTAACAAACGGCCACTATGTGGTAGGCAGTCCAAACTGGAACAATGCCGCTGGTGCTGTCACGTGGGGTAACGGAGAAACAGCTGGAAATCGATTGACTGGTACGATATCCGCAGCCAACAGCCTGATCGGTTCCTCACCGAATGATGCCATCGGTACGAATGTGACCTCTTTGACGAACGGGAACTACGTCATCAGCTCAGGATATTGGGACAAGGTTAATGCTGACAACAGCGTGGTGGCCGATGCAGGAGCTGTCACGTGGTGTAACGGCATCGGAGGAAGTGTTGGAAAAGTCAATGAGACAAACAGTCTCGTCGGCTCAACCAAAAATGACTGCATAGGGTCGAATGATTTGGGCTCAAATGACGTGACTGCTCTGACCAACGGGAATTATGTGGTTTGCTCTGGATATTGGGACAATGGCAAGGCCATCAATGCAGGTGCCGTCACGTGGGGTGACGGACTTTCTGGTACCGTCGGAGCAGTCAGCCCAGAAAACAGTCTGGTCGGTTCTAAAACAGGCAATCAGGTTGGATGGGGAAGTGCAGCCGTTACTCCCCTGAAGAACGGTCATTATGTCGTTGTATCCGCGTTATGGGACAATGGTACTGCCACCAATGCAGGAGCGGTCACCTGGTGCAACGGGCTTGGAGGTACCGTTGGTCCCGTCAGTGCAGCAAACAGTCTGGTCGGTTCTTCTAAAAATGACTACATCGGATCTGATGCTTCAGCTTCAAATAACGTTAAAGCACTGACCAACGGCAATTATGTGGTGAGTTCAAAATATTGGGATAATGGTGCAGTCGCTGATGTTGGTGCTGTAATCTGGGGGAATGGACTTGGTGGCACTGTCGGGGTTATAACTTCCTCAAACAGTCTGACTGGTTCTCTTTCCACTGACTGTATTGGTTCGTCAGTAACGGCACTAACCAATGGCAACTATGTAGTGAGCTCACCGAACTGGAACAATGGCACTGGTGCGGTGACGTGGGGAAACGGCGAAACAGGAGGTGCCCGGTTGGTGGGTACAATATCCGCTGACAACAGTCTGACAGGTTCTACACCCAATGATGGTATCGGCACGAATGTAACCGCACTGATCAATGGCAATTATGTCACAAGCTCAGGATATTGGGATAAGGTTAATGCTGACAACAGCGTCGTGGCTGATGCTGGAGCTGTCACGTGGGGTGATGGTCTCGGTAAAACCATGGGAAAGGTCAGTGATGCAAACAGTCTGATCGGCTCATCGAAAAATGACTACGCAGGCTCTGATGTTTCGGGATCGAATAACGTGTCTGCGCTAACCAACGGCAACTATGTGGTAAGCTCAAAATATTGGGATAATGACAGGGCGGTCAATGCTGGAGCCGTCACGTGGTGTAACGGACTTGGCGGCACAGTCGGAGCAATCAGCACGACAAACAGTCTTGCGGGTTCAAAAACAGGTAATCAGGTGGGCAGCGTAACGGTCATGCCCAATGGAGATTATGTCGTCACCTCCCCATTATGGGACAATAGTTCTGCGACCAATGCCGGTGCGGTAACTCTGGGGAGTGGAACTGGCGGTACCGTGGGGGCGGTAACATTGCTCAACAGTATGGTTGGTTCGACAAAAGAGGATCAGGTCGGCTCTGGCGGAATTACTCCTCTCAGTGCAGGCAACATGAAGGGATGTTTTGTTGTCAGCTCTCCTGCATGGCTGAACAACACTGGTCGAGTTGACATTGTTACACCTCTCTCTCTGACACAGGCATACTCCTCCAATCCCGGCACGGATAATACCTTCACGCCCGATGAGATCACCTCTCTGCTCAATGGCGGGAGCAACCTCGTGCTGAGAGCTAACAACGACATTACGGTTAATTCTGCCATTCTTGCAGGAAACCAGAGTACCAAAAGCGGTGATCTTTCACTGCATGCCGGACGAAGCATTCTGGTTAATGCAAGCATCTCTACCAACAACGGCAACCTTACACTGGCAGCCAATGACACCGCAGAGAACGGTGTCGTGGATGCTTTCCGCTCCCCGGGCAGCGCAGTGATAACCATGGCCCCCGGCACAACAATCAATACAGGCGATGGAAGGGTCGACATTGAACTGCGCGATGGAGCAGGCAAAACCAACAGGGAGAGTGGTGATATTACATTACGAGATATCACCGCAGGCACCATCAACGCCGTTAACTACGGGGCCGCAGCAGCCTCCGGCATTACCCTCGCTTCAGGAACTCTTGCTGCCAGGGCCTCCAGCGGCAGCAGCATTGTACTCGCGGGCAGGGATTTTGACAACAGCACAGGGGGAGTCCTCTCGACTTCCGGCACTGCTCGATGGTTAGTCTATTCTGAGAGTCCCGGAACTACCATCAAAGGGGGCTTAACCTCTGAGTTCCGTCACTACAATGGCTCCAGCAGCAATTACGCACCGGATAGAGTACATGAGTCAGGAAACGGGTTTATCTACTCTTCTGCACCAGGCACTGTGTCAGTATCGACAACGCTTGCCGGCGGAAGCGCCAGCAGTGTCTACGGAAGCACACCTACAGCCACATACGGCTTTACGCTGACCAGTTCCGATAATGAAGATACCATTGGAAATATTGGTCTGACCGGTTCAATGATCGTGACAGGTGTACCGACGGCGACCTCGAACGCAGGCAGCTACACCATAAGTTACGGGGGAGGTCTCTCAAGCAGTATCGGTTTAACGTTCACTGCCGGTACGGGACTGAAATATACCGTTGAGAAGAGAGCTATCAACATTTCGGCCAATGCCCTCAGTAAAACCTACGGTGACACCGATCAAACTCTGACCTGGATGGCTGAAGAACGGTCCATGAGCCGTGGACTCATACCTGGCGATAGCTTCAACGGAACACTTGGACGAGCTGCGGGCGAGAACATCGGTGTCTATGCAATCAATCAAGGAACTCTGGGAAACAGCAATTATGCAATCAGCTACAGCGGCAACAACCTGACCATCAATCCACGTCCGATTTCCTTCTGTGCCACACCAACAGGCAAGATCTATGGTGAGAGTGACCCGAAACTGGCGGTTGACATAACCAGCGGAAGCCTGGGAAGCGAAACGGTGAGCGATACACTGGGCGACGTTACCGGTATCCTGACCCGTCAGAGCGGCAGCAGTGTCGGCAGTTATGACATTGCCCTCGGTTCCGGCAGGAAGGCAAAGAACTACGCCGTAACTTTTGAGACCGGCAATGATGCGTTCTCAATTACCAAAAGGCCGATCACCATTACTGCCGACGATAAAAGCAAGACCTACAGTATTACTGATCCCAAGCTGACATGGCAGGCTGAAACCAAAAGCAGTGGTCGAGGAGTGCTTTCCGGAGACAGCTTCAGCGGCACACTCGAACGAACTGCGGGCGAAAATGTTGGCACTTATGAAATAACGCAAGGCTCACTTGATAATACTAACTACGCCATTACCCTTATTGGTGCAGATTTTACAATCAATCAGCGCCCGATTACCCTGCATGCCACCGTCAAAAGCAAGATATACGGTGAAGATGATCCGACTCTTGCAGTAAGTATCTCCAGCGGAAGTCTGGGCAGCGTCACCGTAAGCGACAGGTTAAGCGACGTTACCGGAACTCTGAGCCGTCAGAGCGGCAGCAGTGTCGGCAGTTATGACATTGCTCTCGGTTCAGGTGCCAAAGCAGATAATTATGCCATTACGTTTGTCACCGATAATAATGCGTTTTCGATCAAACCGAGACCGATTACCATTGCGGCTGACGACAAAAGCAAGGTCTACGGAGATGCTGATCCAGCTCTGACGTGGCAGGCAAAGGCTTCAGGCAGCGGACGTGGACTCATACCCGGCGACATCTTCAGCGGCTCACTTGAAAGGGCTGAGGGTGAAAATGCCGGCACCTATCTCATCAATCAGGGAACGCTCGGAAACAGCAATTACGCCATCAGCTTCACTGATGCAAACCTGACCATTGTCCAACGCCCCCCCACCCTTACTGTCGCCAACGCCCCAGTGACAATCAACCCCCCTTCGGGAGAAACACTTTCCAACACTGTTGAGCCGACAACCGGCACCACCAGCAGGATATCGGGTGTACAGCAGGCATCAATGCATGAGACCGGCAATGCCAACTTCAACAGGGAGTTTGTCAGAAAAACGCTGAGCATCAATGCTGCACCTTTTGTCACAACCTGCGATCTGCCGGAAACAAGCAACGGTTTATGGTCTGAAAAGCTATCAGCGACATCTGGTTTTGTTGCTGTAACAAGCATAGAAGTGCACGAACCTGCAATGGAATTTTTCATCGTGCCGATTCCTCACGGCACATTCAGACACCACAATCCGGAAGCTATTCTCACTCTCGAAGTCCGCCTGGTCAACGGCTTATCACTTCCCGCCTGGATGTCGTTTGATCCGAAACTGAAGGTCTTAAGCGGTACTCCTCCACAAGAAGCAAAGGGTGAGTACCCGGTAGAACTTATCGCCAAAGACCAGTTCGGTGGAGTGGCCAGGACAGTCTTGCTGGTCAAAGTTGGATAACCGACTTTATTAACTTGAACTTATGGAGTCTTCTATGTATAGATCACTGATAATACTTTTCTTTGTCTCACTCTTTACAGCCAATGAAGCTTCTGCCGCCGTCCTTCCGGATGCCGGACAGCTTCTCAAGGAAAACACACCACAGAGTACTCTGCTTCCTCAGCAGGCCATGCCTCCTTTTCAGAAAAAAGTGAAGCCTGAAGAGCATGTTCAGGGAATGGCACGAATAAAGGTTTCAGGCTTTATCTTTACAGGCAACACCCTGTTTTCGAGCAGCGAACTTGCAGCCCTGATGTCCGGTTCCATAGGAAAAGAGATGACCCTTGGCGAACTGAATGACGCTGCCGCTGCCATCACCAACAAATACCGTGAAAAAGGGTGTTTTCTGGCATCTGTTTTTTTTCCTCCTCAGTCGATAAAACCAGGGATGCCACTGATCATTGAAGTGATTGAAGGCATCCTGGAAAATATCCATATTGAAACCGTGCCGGATAAAACAAGAACACCCGCGGCCCTCCTGCAGGGCTATGCCAGTCATCTGCAAACAGGTAAACCGGTTGAAGACGCAGCGCTGACCTCAATGATCATGAAAACCAACGAACTACCAAATATCTCATCCCGCATTATGCTGGAACCAGGTTTAAGTCCCGGTACCACCCAAGCAACCTTTACAGTCACCGAAGGTAAGCCATGCAGCTTTTCATTAGACATGGACAACTATGGAAACGAAGCAACCGGCGATAACCGGGCTGGCTGCACTATCGAACTCTACTCCCCTCTTCATCTCGGAGATCAGTTCAGCACGCATGTGCAGTCATCAGCAACTGGAGAGCTGCAGAATCTCCGTGCGAACTACAGTGTGCCGGTAATGTCGTACGGAACAAAGATCGGATTAGATTATAACTTTGTCACCTATCACCTGGGAGGGTCCTTTAAAGCTTTGAACGCTGGAGGCGTTGCCCATGACCTGACTATTGCCCTTACCCATCCGCTTGTACGCCAGAGAACGCTCATTCTGAATGCAACTGCGGCCGGTGAAGGTAGAGTGCTGGATGACCGTACCGAAAGCCCGCAATCAAGCAATCAACGTCGTACCACATCATGGCAGCTTGGCCTTGCCGGTATACAAATGGATAGAGTTCCGGGGAGTGGAACCACCTCATTCTCACTTGGATTGGCAGCCGGAAGTCTGCATATCACTGATGCAGAAACACTCGCATTGGACCAATCATCAACGGGATTGCACACTAATGGAAGGTACACCAAGCTTAACCTGAGTCTGGCAAGAACCCAGAGCATCTCTCATGAATTCTCGATCTATGCCGGTGCCTACGGGCAGTGGTGCGATAAAAACCTGAACAGCTCAGAGCAGCTCTCCATGGGAGGGCCGAGTGCGATACGCGCATGCCAGCCAGGCGAATCCTATGCTGACAAGGGCATTGTCACCACGGCTGAACTACGCTGCCAGTTTGGAGCAATCGGCGATCTCCCCGGCAGAGTGCAGGCATCAGCCTTTATTGACCATGGTAACGCTCTCCTGCATAACAACCCACTTCCCTATAGTGGCCCCAACACCTGCAACCTGACCGGAGCTGGCGTCGGTATCAAATGGCAGGACGCAGAGAGCTCTACCCTGCAGGCAACCTGTGCATGGAAAGTAAACGGTGAAACCACCCGCAGCCCTATGATTTATATACAGGCAGTAAAACGATTGTAATAAAATTGACCCGTAAAACCGACAAAGAGCAAAAGTGTTTCGTGTTCTATTGATGCCTTTTTCGTATAAACCATTTGAGCAGTTCAATAACCGGTACAACAGATACTGCTGAACCTAAAACGATGATCATGTCTTGAGGGGTCAGCAAGAAAGTTCCGAACATGTTACGCAGAAAGGGGATATAAATGAGTGCGGCGAGCATCACCAGCTCCCACCCTATTGCAAGATTCAGCCAGCGGTTGGCAAAAGGGCGGTTGAGTATTGATTGGGTTTCGGAACGGAAGTTGTAAGCTTTGAAAAATTGAATAAGTACGAGTGAAACAAAGGTCATGGTCATGGCTTCCTTAAGGGAGCGTCCTGAGGCGACAGAGAACTGGAAAAGGGTGAGATTAACTATGGTAGACCAAATGCCGCCGGTAAAAATCAGCATGAGTACGGTTGGGGTAAATATCCCTTTTTTGGGATCAGTCGGTCGACGCAGCATGATACCCGATTCTGCCGGGTCAACGGCAAGAGCGAGAGCAGGCAATCCGTCGGTGGCAAGGTTGACATAGAGTAACTGGACCGCTGAAAGAGGTAAGGGAAGGCCCATAATGGTCGCAAAGGCCATAAGCCCAAGCTCACCGAAATTTGACGAGAGCAGATAGGTAAGGTATTTTTTTATATTGTCGTAAATACCTCTCCCCTCTTCGACAGCTGCAATAATTGATGCAAAATTGTCGTCGGTCAGCATCATGGCGGAGGCTTCTTTTGATACATCGGTACCGGTAATACCCATCGATATTCCTATATCGGCTCTTTTAAGGGCGGGGGCATCGTTTACTCCATCACCGGTCATGGCTACGACTTCTCCGTTCTTCTGCAGTGCTTCGACTATGCGAAGCTTGTGCTGGGGCGATACCCTTGCAAAAACGGAGATGGATCCGACCTGGCGACTGAGTTCTTCGTCGCTCATGATCTGGAGCATTGATCCGGTGACAACTTTGCCATCACGCAGAATACCGAGTTCTCTCGAAATTGCTTCTGCGGTGAGTGGATGGTCGCCGGTAATCATGACCGGGCGGATGCCTGCTGCAATGCACTGTCGGACTGCTTTGGCGGCTTCCAATCTTGGGGAATCAATCATGCCTGCCAGACCGAGAAAGGTTGTCTCTTCGATGGATGTGTCAAGAGTTGGTACAGCTTTCACAGCTATGGCAAGCACCCTGAGTGCTTTGTTACCGAAAGCGTCGGCCTGTTTAAGAAGCTCCTCCTTCATGGATTCGTCGAGCAGCTGGAGGTCATGACCAATGAGAACCCTCTTGCAGTCTGCCAAAAGAACTTCAGGCGCTCCCTTGATAATGGCTTTTACCGAGTCGCCATATTGATGCAACGTGATCATCCGTTTTGTTTCGGATGAAAATGGTTGTTCATCCAGGCGCTTATAGCGTGTTTGAAGGTCGTGTTCATCAAGACCTGCTTTACGGGCCAGAACAAGCAAAGCTGCCTCTGTAGGATCACCTTCGATCTGCCAGGCGCCTTCCTTGTTTTTGAAGATCCCTGCATCGTTACAGAGTACGCCGGCGAGCAGCAGTTCATGCAGGGATTCGGGTAAAGGACCTCCTTCATGCACGGTCAATGATCCTTCGGGAAGATACCCTGAACCGCTTACTTCGATGAACGTTCCTGAGGTGTAGAGGGCTCTCACGGTCATTTCGTCTCGCGTCAGGGTACCCGTTTTGTCAGAACAGATCACTGAGGTGCTGCCGAGAGTTTCAACGACAGGCAGTCGACGCATGAGAGCATGGCGCTTCACCATGCGCTGTACACCGAGTGCAAGCGAGATAGTGACAACTGCAGGAAGAGCTTCGGGCACAACGGCTACCGCAAGTGCGATGCCGAAAATAAGCATCTCTATAAAAGACTGACCACGGATCACGCCAAGTGCAACTATAATCAGGACAATAACAAATGCCATGCGGGCCAGAACAGACCCAACGTTATCAAGATTTTTTTGAAGTGGGGTTTTTTCAGTCTCTACAGCGAGCAGCATGGATGCGATTTTACCAAACTCCGTCTGCATGGCTGTCGAGACAACAATTGCTGAAGCTCGGCCATAACTGATGGATGTGCCTGCAAAGACCATTGTTCGGCGATCGCCTGGCCCCGCATCTTTTGGAATAATGGATAGTGCATCTTTTTCGGATGGGAGTGACTCCCCTGTCAATGACGCTTCGTTGGCGCGAAGATTATTGGAATGAAGGAGTCGGCAGTCTGCGGCAACTCTGTCGCCGGCATGAAGCAGCAGAATATCGCCCGGAACAATATCAGTTGCATTGATCAATTGGTCAACTCCATCTCGACGTACCCTGGCTTGTGGTGCGGCCATATCCCTAAGTGCTTCAATTGCCTTTTCGGCTTTATACTCCTGTATAAAACCAAGAAGAACAGCAAAAACAACGATTACGGCGATTGCAACAGATTCGAGACCATGGCCTAAAAGAGCGGAAAGCGCCGTTGCAATGAGAAGGATAATAATAAGGACATTCTGAAACTGCTGAAAAAGAAGTTTGAAGGGGCTGTTCCTGCGTTTTGACTCAATAATGTTATGGCCGTAAGTATTGAGCCTTACCGTTGCTTCGGCTGAACTGAGTCCATCAGGTGATGAAAGGGTTATTGCCAGAGTTTCTTCAGCTGTAAGACTATGCCAGAATTCGGGAGTGGTTGATTTCACGGCTGTTGGTTGACTTGTTCTACAAGAAGTCGATCATCTTGCTTAAAGGACATGTAACACCGTTGCTGGCCAAGAGAGGGATATAATTCCGTCAGAGAGGTTCAGAGTTGACCGTGCATATTTTATATCTCTCTCACCATACCCTGATGAGATGAAGTTATGAAGAGTCCTATCACAAAACGAATCGCATTTGTTTCTTTTTTGGTCCACACGTTCCAAATGTGGATACAACACGATCCTCCGGAGTTTGCGAGCTGCCGCCCTCTCCTCCCTGCTCTTCAGATATCAGCTCCAGAAAGACTCTTCGGCTGTTTACGCTACTGCGTAAGGAAAAATCAATAAAATTGATCAACTTCAGGAGTATGTGATCAGAGATTCAATATCTGCACCCCTGCCAATGACCAAAATCACCGATCCATCAAATGCCGGTCAGTCTATACCCATGCAAGTTCAGTGTATAGCCGCACTGACTCATCGCTACCGGACTATCCTGAACTCCATGCCGAGCGGCTATATTTATTGCCGAGCTCTTTATGAGCAGGGGTTCGTGGTTGACTTGATTATCGAGGAAGTCAATCGGTCATGGGAGAAACACACCGGCATGAAAGATATCATAGGCCTCAAGCTAACAGAGGTTCTCCCAGGAATTGCCGATTCCAATCCCGAGTTCTTCAGCAGACTTCTCAGGGTTGCACAGACCGGAGTCACCGACCAGTTCGAGTCTTACATTGATGTGCTGGACAAATGGTACGACAACAACGTCTACAGCCCCGAAAAAGGCGTCCTGGTTTCCATAATTGAAGATATCACCGCAAGAAAGCTGGGCGAAGAAAACATAAAGCAAAGCGAAGAGCGTTTCAGGTCGCTGTTCGAAGAACATTCCTCCATCATGTTCATTTATGATGCTGCTGGAGATATTGTTGATGCCAATAAAGCGGCAGTTGACTTTTATGGCTGGTCGATTAGCGAACTGCGCCGCATGAATATTCGCCAGATCAATACCCTTGCTCCAGATGCAATGCAGAGTGAGATAGAACAATGGAAAATTCAGAAGCAAAAGCATCTGTTTTTCTGCCACAGAAGGGCAGACGGATCCATCCGCAATATTGAGCTATTCGCAAAAAAAATCAGGATACAGGATCGTGAACTGATCTCAGCCATTATACATGACGTTACCGATCAAAAGCGATATGAGCAGATCAATGCTTTCCGGATTCGCCTTCTCCTCATGGCAGATACTCAATCGATAGAACAATTGTTGAAAGAAACCCTTGATGAGGCAGAACAGATAACGGGAAGTTCAATCGGGTTTTTCTTTTTCATCGGAAAAGATGAGAAAACACTGTCGCTGCAACTTTGCTCAACACCCGAAAAAAAGAAACAGTGCTTGCTGGAAGGAAAGCTGCTCCTACAAGACGGAGTATGGGCCGATATACTCAAGAAGCGCAAATCGGTGATCCATAATGATGGTTCGGCCTTCAAGCATTGTGCCGGTATGACGGAGGAACATGCAAAAATCAAACGCGACCTGCTTATTCCGGTGATCCGTGACGGAAAAACAGTCTCCATTATGGGAGTCGGCAACAAGCAAGCAGAGTATGACGATAACGATATTGAATGGTTAGAGATACTCGCCAATAACGCATGGGATATTGTTGCGAAAAAAATGGCGGAGGAAGAGAACAAAGCACTGGTCACTCAGCTCCAGCATGCATCAAAAATGGAGATGATCGGACAGCTTGCCGCCGGAATCGCCCATGAAATCAACAACCCCCTCAACTTTATCGCCATCAATACCTACAACCAGTTGAGCGATTTCAAGGATTTACAGGAGTTGGTGAACGAGTACCGCGAAATCATCAACAAATTATCGGCAGACACCAAAGAGGTTATACTGCTCCATGAAAAAGAGATGACGCTCGATATTGATTATCTGCTCGACATCATCCCTGAAAATTTTAAAATGACACAAGACGGAATAGAACGAATCGCGGCCATTACCCGAAGCATGCGGAACTACTCCTTCAAAAATGAACAGGGAGTTTTAATCCCCTCAGACATCAATAAGGCTGTCAACGAATCACTCCTCATGACAAAGAGCGAATACCGCGACGTTGCCACTCTTGACTTGCACCTTGAAAAGTTGCCGCCCGTGCTCTGCGATCTGGCGTCGATCACTCAGGTTCTCCTGAATCTGATCGTCAACAGCGCTCATGCGATCAAGTCACAAAACAAAAAAAACCCAGGCACCATCACCATCAAAACATGGGCAACCACAGAGAGTGTCTTCTGCACCGTCAGTGATAATGGTCCGGGAATACCGAAAAAGATTATAAATCGCATCTTTGAACCCTTCTTTACCACCAAGGAACAAGGAAAAGGCACCGGCCTCGGCCTCAGCATCAGTTACGATATCATCGTCAACAAACACAAAGGAACCATAACGGCCGACAGCCCACCAGGAGGAGGCACCATCTTCACCATCACCCTCCCGAAAGAAAGGACAAAGGTCGTATGTTAAAAAGTTCAAAGAAAGAAAGAAAGTAGAGTACTGAGAGGCTTACTGCTTGAGCGAATTACAATAATACTCAATGGCATCATTTAAGGTTTTTTTGAAAGCCGCTGCGTCTATCGGTTTTGTAATCGTGCTGAACATATTGACCGTTTGACCAGCCTCGACAAGCTGATGAATATTGTTGTTTCCAGAAATCAAGATACAGACAATATCGGGAAAACGGGATTTCACTCGCTCAACCAACTCTATACCACTCATCCCCGGCATTCGAAAATCCGAAACAATAACAATAACACGAGCATTGCAGTGGCTCTCCTCCAGCAAAGCAAGAGCCTCTTCACCGGAAGCAGCAAACAGCTTCATATACGGCTCCCTGCGAAGACAACTTTTCAACGCATTGATGATTTCAACCTCATCAGGAAGTCGTTTATCGGATGGATAATGTGCATGAAAACGAGTTTATCAGTCGAGTAATCTCAATACCGGTAGAGTCAGCCAAGATACTCAGCCGCCGGAACCTGCGCAATGGCATAAAAAATACGAGTAAAAAGTAATTTTTTGTGTACACTTTGCAATCTACGGAGACAGCGATAAAGACAATATGATTGAAAACCATGCGCATTTCACGAAAAATCGAGATTGATTACGGCCATACACTACCCAACAGCTTTTCGTTCTGCAATCAACTCCACGGCCACCGCGGTGTTGTTGTTGCAACGGTGGAAGGCAATACGATCAACAGAAAAGGTGATGGCGAGGAAGGAATGGTGATGGATTTCAAATTTTTAAAAGAGATCATGCTGGATCATATCCACGACAAGCTCGACCACGGCTTTGCTGTATGGAAAGATGATTATGAAGATCTTGAGTTTATTGCAAAGCGTAATTCACGGGTGCTGATTACCGATGAGCCACCAACGGCTGAATGCCTTGCCCGATGGGCTTTCAATCAGATTCGGCATCACCTGCCTGAAGGAGTTACGCTCAAACAGCTCCGATGGTATGAGACGCCGAACAATTGGGCGGACTATGAAGAGACCGATATCTACTGAACTCCTTCATCTGTGATCAGGGGTAAGATAAGATTTCACGGACATTCTTTGCCTGCAATCCTTTTCCTGTGCTTTCAAGATCGAATTCAACTTCTGAGCCCAGCTTGAGAAACTTGTATTCCTGTTCTAAAACTATGTTCGAATAATGAACAAAGATGTCCTCTCCCCCATCAGGATTTATAAGGAAGCCATAGCCCTTTTTTCCGTTAAACCATTTGACTTTACTTGTTGCCATGCTTCATCATCCTTGTATCTGGCAATAATCGCCGCTGTATTCTTACCGGGTTAAAAGTCCTCAATAAAAGCCGTTTTTTAAATACCCTGACTACGGGATATTGCCTACCATAAAAAGGTTAACCATAATTAAAATATATTTTTAAAGCTATCATAATAAACAATTGTTAAAATAACCGTTGTCTGGTATTGGACATACCATTTTTATGGTATATCTTTGTTACTGTAAATGCGGCATTAATCGTCAGTATCCGCATTATCGGCCCTCTTCATAAACCTTCAACTATGGCACATATTGCTCAAAAGCTTACCGATCTGATCGGCAATACCCCGTTGCTTGAACTTAGCAATTTCAATCGTCTGCATCATACCCAAGCCACCATTATCGCAAAACTTGAATACTTCAACCCCGGCGGTAGCGTCAAGGATCGTATCGGCATTGCAATGATAGAAGACGCTGAAAAGAAAGGATTGATGAATAAGGAGACGGTGATCATCGAGCCGACAAGCGGTAATACCGGTATTGCCTTGGCATTTATTGCCGCGGCCAAAGGATACCGTCTGATTCTGGCTATGCCTGAAACGATGAGCCGTGAACGCAGGAACATGCTTAAGGCACTGGGTGCTGAACTGGTGCTTACATCCGGGTCGGAAGGGATGCTTGGTGCTATCAAAAAAGCTGATGAACTGCAATTGCTCTATCCCAATTCGTTTATCCCGCAGCAGTTTAAAAATCCTGCCAATCCTGAGATCCACCGCACGACCACTGCAGAGGAAATATGGAACGATACCGACGGCGAGATTGATTTTTTTGTCAGCGGCGTTGGGACTGGCGGCACCATAACCGGTGTTGGCGAGGTACTGAAACTGCGGAACCCTGAGGTAAAAATTGTTGCTGTTGAACCGTTAGACTCCCCTGTTCTTTCGGGCGGCAAACCTGGGCCTCATAAAATACAGGGTATCGGGGCTGGGTTTGTTCCTGATATCCTCAACACTGAGATTATTGATGAGATCATCAAGGTTCGCAATGAAGATGCCATGCGTACTGGCCGCGAATTGGCCCGCGCTGAAGGACTTATTGTCGGGATCTCTTCGGGAGCAGCCGTTCATGCAGCTTTGGAGCTTGCTCAGCGTGAAGAAAATGAAGGAAAACGGATTGTTGTTATTTTGCCTGATACCGGTGAACGTTACCTGACAACAATGCTTTATCAGTTTGAAAACGAATCTGCCAATTTTTAAGACGATGATTTTTGTGTAGCGAATAATCGTTACCTGAAATAAATATTGTTTTGCCGACAACTACTCTTAAACCTTTAGGAAAAGAACATGTCAAACTCACAACAGGAACCCAGCAGTCTGCTGCAGCGCAGTGTAACAACCCATGTTGCAAGAAATCTGGCGAATACGACCAAGACGCCGCCTCAGATGATGTCGATAACCCCGAGATGGATTCTCAAGCTCCTTCCCTGGGTACATGTAGCTGCCGGCACCTACCGTGTCAACCGTACAAAGATTGAGTTGCAGAAACCCGAAAGAATTGGTATCCATTTTCACGAGGGAACCCCTTCCTTCAGTCCTCAGTCTTTGAGGAATATTCCCCTCTTTTCTTCGTTTGATGATGAGATTATCGCCAGCATTGCCAAAAAGTTTGTGCTTGAAGAGGCTGAACTTGGCAACACCCTGATCCTTGAAGGTGAAGATCGTCACAAGATTTTTATTATTGCTCATGGTCAGGTTGAGATTTTAAGCAAGGGACTGCATGGGGAGGATCTGCGTCTGGCTCTGCTGTCTGAGGGTGAGTATTTCGGTGATGAGGATCTGGTTTCCGAAAAACCATCATCGGTCACTATCCGCACCATTACGCCTGGTTCGTTCTTCTCTCTTTCAAGTGCTGATATCGACAAGTTGTTCAAGGAATCTCCTGCTTTAAAGGAGACATTTAGTACGGCCGTTGAGGAGTATCTGAAAATACGCTCCACCGTTAACACGCACGGGGAGAAACATATTGACCTTGTGGCCGGATTCGCTGAAAATATCGAGATCCCTGAAACTTATGTGGATTACTCGAATAAGCCTCGTGAATACTCGCTTCAGGCTATTCAGACGGTTGTGCGTGTTCATACCCGCGTCTCCGATCTCTACAATGAACCTTACAACCAGATTGAGCAGCAGATGCGTCTGACGATCGAGGGCATCAAGGAGCGTCAGGAGTGGGAGTTTATCAATAACCGTGAGTTCGGCCTGCTTCACTCTGCTGATCCTGGCCAGCGTATCAGTACCCGCTACGGCACTCCGACACCGGATGACCTTGATGATCTGCTGACAAAAGTGTGGAAAAAACCAGCTTTCTTTATTGCTCATCCTAAAGCTATTGCTGCTTTCGAGCGTGAGTGCACGTGGCGTGGTGTTCCTCCTGCCACGATCAACCTGTTTGGAACTCCTGTGCTGACATGGCGTGGTGTACCGCTTATTCCGAGTGACAAGCTGGAGATCAACAAGAACAACAAATCGGGACAAGGGACGACGAATATTATTCTGGTTCGTGTCGGTGAAAATGAGCAGGGTGTGGTTGGACTGCATCAGGCGGGAATCCCTGGTGAAATCAGCCCGAGTCTTTCGGCAAGGCTGATGGGACTTGACAAGCTTGGTGTGGCTTCTTATCTGCTGACGCTCTATTCTTCACTGGCTGTTCTGACTGATGATGCTCTTGCTATCCTTGAGAATGTGGAGGTGGGCTATTATCATGATTACGAACATCGCTTGTTAGGGACTAAAACGAAATAACCTTACCTTTGTGACTTATGCCGAGAGATGATGAGCAACAAAATATTCCGGGAATCGAAAGTGAGGCACTGAACCCGGCGTTTATTGCGCAGATTGCGAGCCGTCTGTTCAATGAGGCGCCTGAAGCTGCTTCTGTGCCGAGATATGAAACGGATGCTGTCGGGGCGCTTCCGGCAGCATCGGAGCATGATTTCTATTTTCTGCCTGGAACTCCTGAAAAAAAGCAGGAGCCACTGGGACATCATGCCGATAAACTGACCGAGCAGCAGAACTATGCGGAAAACAAGGATGGCTCTTACGGGTTTGACCAGTTTATCCTGCGCAGCCTGCCTCCGACACCGGAGAGTGCTGATGGTTTTTCAGAAGCTCGTCCGGAAAGCATTGCTCCGTTTTTTACGACAATAAATGGGGGGCTTCCTGGTGAAGGGCAATGTTATGCGGAAAACCTTTATAGAACTTTTGAACAGGAGCAGGGCAGCCCGAATCTTGAGGCAGTGTTTCAGTCGTTGCGAAGCGCCCAGTCCTCCCCGACCGGAGTGCCTTGGGAAATGGAAAGTAGAAAGTCGGAAGTAAGCAGTCGGCAGGCGGTAAAAGGGAGTCCGGAAACACTCGGCAGCAGCTCTTTACCGTTCAGTCTGCCTGATGCTCCCCATGAGCCTTATTACTTTCTGCGTGAGCCTCAAGCGCCGATACACCAGCCTGAAGGCTTTGACGTCTTGACCATTCGCAAGGACTTTCCTGTACTTCACCAGAAGATTCACGGCAAGCAGTTAGTCTGGTTCGACAATGCAGCAACAACACAGAAGCCGCTCAGCGTTATCAATGCGGTTGCCCAGTTTTATGCCACCGACAACTCGAATATCCATCGCGGTGCTCACACGCTTGCTGCCCGTGCCACGGACGCTTATGAGGGTGCCCGTGAGAAAATCAGGCAGTTCATCGGTGCTTCGTCGGCTTCGGAAATCATCTATGTGCGGGGCACTACCGAGGGGGTCAATCTGGTTGCCCAGACCTGGGGACGGAAGTTTATCCAGCCGGGTGATGAGATTGTGCTCTCCATCCTTGAACACCATGCCAATATTGTGCCATGGCAGATGCTTGCCCAGGAAAAAGGGGCGCGCATCAAGGTTGTACCGGTCAACGACCGTGGGGAAATTATCATGGAGGAGTACACCAGACTGCTCGGGCCTCGTACAAAATTTGTTTCGCTGACCCAGGCTTCGAACGGTCTTGGCACCATTCTGCCGGTGAGGGAGATGATTCAGTTAGCCAAACGGTTTGACGCCAAGGTGCTGATTGACGGGGCACAGTCGGTTGCCCATATTCCGGTCAATGTGCAGGATCTTGATGCTGATTTCTTTGTCTTTTCAGGACACAAGATTTTCGCTCCTACCGGCATCGGCGTAGTCTATGGTAAACGGGAACTGCTTGAGATTATGCCTCCGTGGCAGGGCGGCGGCAACATGATTCAGGATGTGCGCTTTGAGGAGACCATCTACAATGAGGCACCGGCAAAGTTTGAAGCGGGAACGCCCTCAATCGGTGATGCTGTGGGGCTTGGGGCTGCGCTTGACTATGTGCGTAAAATCGGGATTGACAATATCGGGCGTTACGAGCATGAGTTGACAGAGTATGCGACTGAAAAGCTGATCAGAATTCCGGGCTTGCGCATGATCGGTACGGCTCGCAACAAGGTTGGTGTGCTCTCGTTTGTGCTTAACAATCTGCCGAATGAAGAGGTCGGCAAACTGCTTGACCGGGAGGGTATTGCTGTCCGGGCTGGCCACCACTGCACGCAGCCGTCGTTGCGAAGGTTCGGAGTTGAGGGGACGGTACGACCGTCGCTGGCTTTCTATAATACCAAGGATGAGATTGATCGGTTGGCCGAGGTGATCAATCACATTCAGCGACGGTAGTGCTGAGACGAAAGTCCTGAGTGCTGAGTCCTGATTGGGAAAGAAAAAAGGGGTTTTGGTTAAATTGGATTTGAATTATGAAATGTGTTCAAAAAAGAGCATACTTGTGCGCTTGAAAGATGATGTTTTTTTTGATTAACATCTTTTTTTAAATACTTATAACCAGAATCTGACTGTTATGGCACATCGTATTACTGATACTTGTATTTTTTGTGGCGCCTGCGAACCTGAATGTCCGGTACATGCTATTTCACCTGGTGAGGATAGCTATGTTATCAATGAATCTCTCTGTGTTGATTGCGTCGGTCATCATAGTGAACCTGCATGCGCTGCTGTATGCCCCGGGGAAAGTATAATAAAGTGCTGAGAAAGAAAGTACCGAGAAAATCAGACCGGGAGATGATAGTCTTTTTCGCGAAACAGTCGGAGAATGGCATCAGCTACTTTAGGATCGAATAAGCTGCCACGTTGTGTCTCAATCTCACTGATGGCAGCTTCAATGCCTAAAGAGGCCCGGTAAGGTCGATGCGAGGCCATAGCTTCAAGTACATCGGCTACGGCAAGTATGCGCGCGATAAATAATGGCCTTCAAAGAACTTTCTGAACCGTTCTTCACTTTGCTTAAGTTCATCCTCTGAGCGTTGTTTTGCCTCACGGGTTCGTACCATTGTGATTCCATACGACAGATTATCCGCAAGTGCTGTGAGAAGGTTTGTCTCCTCTGCATTAAAAGCACCGGAATGAGAAGAATAGATGGTCGTGTTCTGCATAGCCTACCCATGCCATACGGTAACCGCCGGTATCGACCATGATGCTGCATATTTTCTGGAGCAATTCAATTTCATCTGTGGCATGAGTCATAAAGCTCAGTGTACCTGCCAAGACATTCATCCTGCGCCGTCCTGGCATGGACCAGCTCTTCCTGCTGCATTTCAAGCTCTATCTGGTGAACCTCGAGTTCATGGACAAGCCTGAGCATTTCTTCAAGTGAAACGGCAGTACTGAGATGGAAGTGCTGAGGTGTTTTTCCTTCAGGCGTTCTTCAGCAAGAGAGCGTAACTCAGATGAAGTGATCGGGTTAATGCTTTTCTGTTTTGTTGCCATTGGGATAGTTCCCCAGGATGCTTTTTTGTTGCTACTCTTTACAATGTCTGTTCAATGGAATTGGCAGTTACCGCCATTACTGCACGTGCCCATGAAAATTTTGCTTTGGTTACCTCAAAATCAGAACCGGAGGTTTCTATGCTCGCTATACCTTTAATCAGAAAACCGGCGCCAGGGCCAATATTTCCGGGGACCTTGCGGCTTCCCAAGGTAATCAATACCTGATTGTTAAACGAAATGTTTGCTTCTGTACGATGCATGTACCCGACTGGAATCAAGAGGCGTTCAGCATCAGTAATTCGGATATAACTGTTCCAGGTATTGACCATGTGAGGTCCATCCTGCCCCAATGTTGCTATAGCAACCACTCCGTCGTGCTTTAATACTTCTGTTAATTTCTCTGGAATCATCTTTATTCCTCTGTTGTGTTCTATTAATAAATGTAATGCTGCTGATCCTGTTTCATCATGGTTTTTATTTATCCGCAGATTGGAATACATGCGCGAACTCCCTCGATCAGAGCTGTCTTCAATGGGATGCTCTCTATCTTATCTCGTGCGGCGGTAACGTAAGCGCAAATAATGATGTAAAGATAGTATAACGATAAATGGTTAAAGTTCCCCATTATGCTGATTGTGGCGACCAACTGAGGCTTTATGCTGAAGTGACGGCGGAATCTTATACCGGTTTGCGCGTTGCTTGAGTGCTTTGGATTGTACAACAAAAAAGAGTTGTGCTTGCTTACCGCAAGACATTATCCCACGGCCTTGACAGCACAACTCTTACCCATCAATCAAATACCACCTGCACCACTCAGCAGGCCTGCGCCGCCAAATTTATACTTTACCCTGAAATATCTAATATCATCAAAGTGATTCGCGTTAGAAACCGATGATACAGCACTGGCAGTAGTTGTTGTTCCCGCTTCCGTGAGGCCTGCTGTAAATTTCGCTCTTTCTGTCGTGTAAATCAATTCTGCGCCAGTGCCGAGGGCGTTTGGGGTTGGGTCAGTTGGAAGAACAGAGTTACTGGTAGTGATAGCTTGTCCGAAACTCAGATCACTGAAAAAGTTTCCAACACTTAAATTAAGGCCTGGTTTAAAAGCCCATACCCCTATGTGTTAATATGGATGTCGCCTCAACCAAGGAGACAAGATGGGCTATTCGAGATCAATAAAGGTAAGTATTTTAAGACGGGTTTTACCCCCTAATAACGAAAGTATTACCAAGGTGAGTAAGGAAATGGGTCTTAATGATCAAACGATACGGAACTGGATCAAGCAGGCGTCAGGCAGTCAGTTGCTCATCGAAGAAACAAGCCCTCGTTTCATTAATGCGCAAGAAAAGTATCTTCTGATTAAAGAAGCTGCCAGCATATCGGAAGCGGAAAAAGGGATGGCTCTCGTAGCCTGCAATTTTTCCCCTCTCTGGTCAATCAGGTTTCGGTATCAAGAGTTTTGCTCCGAACATGGAGAGCGGAGCCAGCTACCTTATCAAGAGTATGCAATATGCCGTGTATATGGGATTTACAATGTCTTGTTAATTCGTGATTATGTTGAGTGGTTAACAAATGAGCTGCAGTGTTGTTGCCATCAGTAACAGGGCCATTCTTCTGGGGATGGTCTTTTTTTAGCTGAGACTATGGCTCATTCTGACGTTGGACAACAGCGGGGCGGATATTGGTTGGTGTTCTCTGATAATTTTTTTGCTATCAGGGTAAACAATTGTTAATATAAATTCTTTACGGCATAGGATGCACCATTTTTATAGTATACATTTGTGTAGTAAATGCGGCATTCATCTTCAGTATCCGCATTAGAGGCGGTCTCCATAAAACTCCCACACATGGCACATATTGCTCAAAAGCTTACCGATTTGATCGGCAATACCCCGTTGCTTGAACTTTGTAATTTCAATAAACAGCATCAAACCCTGGCTACTATTATTGCCAAGCTTATCATAACTCCCTGAAAGAATATTATTTAAAGATCAACTCTTAAACCATTCGAAGAGACCATGTCAAACTCACAACAGGAACCCAGCAGTCTGCTGCAGCGCAGTGTAACAACCCATGTTGCAAGAAATCTGGCGAATACGACCAAGACGCCGCCTCAGATGATGTCGATAACCCCGAGATGGATTCTCAAGCTCCTTCCCTGGGTACATGTAGCTGCCGGCACCTACCGTGTCAACCGTACAAAGATTGAGTTGCAGAAACCCGAAAGAATTGGTATCCATTTTCACGAGGGAACCCCTTCCTTCAGTCCTCAGTCTTTGAGGAATATTCCCCTCTTTTCTTCGTTTGATGATGAGATTATCGCCAGCATTGCCAAAAAGTTTGTGCTTGAAGAGGCTGAACTTGGCAACACCCTGATCCTTGAAGGTGAAGATCGTCACAAGATTTTTATTATTGCTCATGGTCAGGTTGAGATTTTAAGCAAGGGACTGCATGGGGAGGATCTGCGTCTGGCTCTGCTGTCTGAGGGTGAGTATTTCGGTGATGAGGATCTGGTTTCCGAAAAACCATCATCGGTCACTATCCGCACCATTACGCCTGGTTCGTTCTTCTCTCTTTCAAGTGCTGATATCGACAAGTTGTTCAAGGAATCTCCTGCTTTAAAGGAGACATTTAGTACGGCCGTTGAGGAGTATCTGAAAATACGCTCCACCGTTAACACGCACGGGGAGAAACATATTGACCTTGTGGCCGGATTCGCTGAAAATATCGAGATCCCTGAAACTTATGTGGATTACTCGAATAAGCCTCGTGAATACTCGCTTCAGGCTATTCAGACGGTTGTGCGTGTTCATACCCGCGTCTCCGATCTCTACAATGAACCTTACAACCAGATTGAGCAGCAGATGCGTCTGACGATCGAGGGCATCAAGGAGCGTCAGGAGTGGGAGTTTATCAATAACCGTGAGTTCGGCCTGCTTCACTCTGCTGATCCTGGCCAGCGTATCAGTACCCGCTACGGCACTCCGACACCGGATGACCTTGATGATCTGCTGACAAAAGTGTGGAAAAAACCAGCTTTCTTTATTGCTCATCCTAAAGCTATTGCTGCTTTCGAGCGTGAGTGCACGTGGCGTGGTGTTCCTCCTGCCACGATCAACCTGTTTGGAACTCCTGTGCTGACATGGCGTGGTGTACCGCTTATTCCGAGTGACAAGCTGGAGATCAACAAGAACAACAAATCGGGACAAGGGACGACGAATATTATTCTGGTTCGTGTCGGTGAAAATGAGCAGGGTGTGGTTGGACTGCATCAGGCGGGAATCCCTGGTGAAATCAGCCCGAGTCTTTCGGCAAGGCTGATGGGACTTGACAAGCTTGGTGTGGCTTCTTATCTGCTGACGCTCTATTCTTCACTGGCTGTTCTGACTGATGATGCTCTTGCTATCCTTGAGAATGTGGAGGTGGGCTATTATCATGATTACGAACATCGCTTGTTAGGGACTAAAACGAAATAACCTTACCTTTGTGACTTATGCCGAGAGATGATGAGCAACAAAATATTCCGGGAATCGAAAGTGAGGCACTGAACCCGGCGTTTATTGCGCAGATTGCGAGCCGTCTGTTCAATGAGGCGCCTGAAGCTGCTTCTGTGCCGAGATATGAAACGGATGCTGTCGGGGCGCTTCCGGCAGCATCGGAGCATGATTTCTATTTTCTGCCTGGAACTCCTGAAAAAAAGCAGGAGCCACTGGGACATCATGCCGATAAACTGACCGAGCAGCAGAACTATGCGGAAAACAAGGATGGCTCTTACGGGTTTGACCAGTTTATCCTGCGCAGCCTGCCTCCGACACCGGAGAGTGCTGATGGTTTTTCAGAAGCTCGTCCGGAAAGCATTGCTCCGTTTTTTACGACAATAAATGGGGGGCTTCCTGGTGAAGGGCAATGTTATGCGGAAAACCTTTATAGAACTTTTGAACAGGAGCAGGGCAGCCCGAATCTTGAGGCAGTGTTTCAGTCGTTGCGAAGCGCCCAGTCCTCCCCGACCGGAGTGCCTTGGGAAATGGAAAGTAGAAAGTCGGAAGTAAGCAGTCGGCAGGCGGTAAAAGGGAGTCCGGAAACACTCGGCAGCAGCTCTTTACCGTTCAGTCTGCCTGATGCTCCCCATGAGCCTTATTACTTTCTGCGTGAGCCTCAAGCGCCGATACACCAGCCTGAAGGCTTTGACGTCTTGACCATTCGCAAGGACTTTCCTGTACTTCACCAGAAGATTCACGGCAAGCAGTTAGTCTGGTTCGACAATGCAGCAACAACACAGAAGCCGCTCAGCGTTATCAATGCGGTTGCCCAGTTTTATGCCACCGACAACTCGAATATCCATCGCGGTGCTCACACGCTTGCTGCCCGTGCCACGGACGCTTATGAGGGTGCCCGTGAGAAAATCAGGCAGTTCATCGGTGCTTCGTCGGCTTCGGAAATCATCTATGTGCGGGGCACTACCGAGGGGGTCAATCTGGTTGCCCAGACCTGGGGACGGAAGTTTATCCAGCCGGGTGATGAGATTGTGCTCTCCATCCTTGAACACCATGCCAATATTGTGCCATGGCAGATGCTTGCCCAGGAAAAAGGGGCGCGCATCAAGGTTGTACCGGTCAACGACCGTGGGGAAATTATCATGGAGGAGTACACCAGACTGCTCGGGCCTCGTACAAAATTTGTTTCGCTGACCCAGGCTTCGAACGGTCTTGGCACCATTCTGCCGGTGAGGGAGATGATTCAGTTAGCCAAACGGTTTGACGCCAAGGTGCTGATTGACGGGGCACAGTCGGTTGCCCATATTCCGGTCAATGTGCAGGATCTTGATGCTGATTTCTTTGTCTTTTCAGGACACAAGATTTTCGCTCCTACCGGCATCGGCGTAGTCTATGGTAAACGGGAACTGCTTGAGATTATGCCTCCGTGGCAGGGCGGCGGCAACATGATTCAGGATGTGCGCTTTGAGGAGACCATCTACAATGAGGCACCGGCAAAGTTTGAAGCGGGAACGCCCTCAATCGGTGATGCTGTGGGGCTTGGGGCTGCGCTTGACTATGTGCGTAAAATCGGGATTGACAATATCGGGCGTTACGAGCATGAGTTGACAGAGTATGCGACTGAAAAGCTGATCAGAATTCCGGGCTTGCGCATGATCGGTACGGCTCGCAACAAGGTTGGTGTGCTCTCGTTTGTGCTTAACAATCTGCCGAATGAAGAGGTCGGCAAACTGCTTGACCGGGAGGGTATTGCTGTCCGGGCCGGCCACCACTGCACGCAGCCGTCGTTGCGAAGGTTCGGAGTTGAGGGGACGGTACGACCGTCGCTGGCTTTCTATAATACCAAGGATGAGGTAGACCGACTTGTAGAGGTGATCAATCATATTCAGAAAAAATAGTGCGGAGAAAGAACGTGCCGAGTACTGAGAAAGAAAGTACTCAGTACTCGACACTTTGGACTCAGCACTGAGGAAAGGTATGTCATCTTGTGTTTTGAAAGTCAGGAAAAATCTGGAAGTTGCCGAACTTTCTTTGCCTGCAATTTTTTTCCTCCATGGTCAACTTCGAAATCCACTTCAGAGTTCTGCTTCAGAAGCTTGAATCGATGATGGGTGTCAATGTTCGAATAATGGACAAAGATCTCCTCTCCTCCATCGGGATTGACATAGTTTCAGACTTCTCTATTGAGTATAAGGGGCTTGCGGCCATCAGCAGCTCGCCAATGTATCTTAATACGGTTAATCCGGAAGTAAAGTCGGTTAAGGATTTTACACAGAAAGAGGCAATTGCTCTATGGCCCTGAACACCCTCGCAGGTTTTTCTTCCATCAGCCCAACCTTAAGACTGGTAGGAAGAAACTATGGTCCTGCTGCGTTTCCCAGTATTGTAACAGGACTTAAAGTCAGCTGGGCTTTTGCCTGGAGAACCCTTATCGCTGCTGAACTGGTTTTTGGTGTCAGCTCAGGATCGGGCGGATTGGGATGGTTCATTTATGAACGGAAAAACCAGCTGGAAACAGCATCAAGATTGAGCTTTATTCCCAATTCGACATTACAACAATAAGAGCGGGAGTAAGCAAACTTCCCCGTCATCAAGCTCTTTACGCTGAAAAAGGTGTTTTAATCCTTTATGAACATTCATTGTGATAACAAAAACGATCAAACTATTTGACCGCTTCCTGCTCCCTCTTGTACTTCCGTTACTGCTCCTCGTTCTGTGGGAGTTTCTTACTTACAAAGGTGTGCTTCGCGCGACCATTCTACCTGCACCGTCAGTAATCAGTGCAACTCTTTACGACATGGTTGTCTCCGGAGAGTTGTGGGGACATTTGAAAATAAGTTTATGGCGCGTCTTTCAAGGCTTTGTATCACATCAACGGACTTGTTCTAACCCTGCTCTTGCCCCTCTGGTTGCAGGAATCTCTGTTGTCATGCCTGAGCGCTTTGCCATTGATGAGCAGGTTCAGGGCTGGATATTCTTAATCTCATCAGAGAGGCCGGGGCTACATTTATTGTGCGCCATACCGTGCTTGAAGGATTTGGTGCAGGCATGCTTCAGCTTGCTTGCGCAGCTCAGTAGGGGTGACGGGTTTGATGCTGTGCGGCTTTTTTGCTTCAGTACTCTCCACTTTCTACTTTCTACTTTCTTTCAACGGTACCGTAACGGTGACGGTTGTTCCTTCCATCTCTTTGCTTTCGATCGAGAGGGTGCCTTGCATCTCTTTAACGATTCCCTGACTGATTGAGAGTCCGAGGCCGGTGCCTTTTTCTGGTGTTTTGGTTGTATAGAATGGCTGCTTGATGTAGTCAAGTTCTTCAGGGCTGATGCCGATACCATTATCCTGCACCCTGATAACAACTGATGTGCTGTCACGTGATGAGTGGATATGGATATTCATGGGGAAATCCGTACCGTGTTTTTTCTTTTTTTCTTCGAGGGCATCGATTGAGTTGCGGATCAGGTTGAGCATCAACTGTTCAAATTTGTAGATATTGCCTGATACCGGCAGCTCTCTGTTGTCAGTCGTCAAGTCGAGAGTGATACTCTTTTCAGTACAGATCAGGGAGTCAATATCCATTGCAGCTCTAACAGTGGTGTTGCTGTCAAAAACGGTTACGGCTTTTTTTGACTCTTTGCCGGCAAACGATCGGATAGTTTCGACAATGGTTTCGATTCGCTCGATATTGTGGTGGAGTTTTTTCGAGGTTGTGGTTATATCGTTTTTGACATCATCGGAGTATTTGCTGGCGTTTACGAGCATTTTGTCAACAACCAGCCCGATGGTATTGATTGGCTGATAGATCTCATGCGCAATGCCGGCAGCCATTTCACCAAGGCCGGTCAAGGTTTTTTTGAAAAGCAGTTCACTCTCAACGAGCTTGCGTTGTGAGATATCGCGCAGAATAAGCAAATATGACTGCGGCACTCCTTCACTCTCTTCAATCAGGGAGAGGGTGATTTCAGCGGCACAGATGGAGTTGTTTTTGCGCTTCAGCAGGAATTCATGTTTTTCCGCCGTTTTTTCTCTCTGCACAGTTGCAAGAGCCTCCTTCCAGGCATCAACATCACGGTTATGCAGCAGGGAGGCGAATGGACGTCCGAGGAGTTCCTCCCGATTGCTGGTACCGTACAGGTCGAGCCCCATATTGGAAATGCTGACGATAGCTCCGTTCAGGTCAACGGTAAGAATGCTGTCGGCAAGTGCTTCGAGCCGTTTGCGTTCGGTGATATCGATAATAATGGAGTAGATAAGGGGTTTTCCCTCGATTTCAATGCTGTTGCTGAACACCTCCACATCGCGGATGGAGCCGTCTGCAATGCGGTTGCGAAAGGTAAAGTTCTGCTCTTTATTGGACACACAACTCTCTATTTGCCGCTGAAGCTCTCCGGGAGGCAGAGAGTTGACCTGGATTTGATCGAGGCGCATCTCGCAGAGTTCCGCAATCGGCCAGCCATAGAGGTCGGCAGCAGCCTGGTTGGCATCAACGATGGAGCCGTTTTTGGGGTCTATAATAAGTTTGGCTGCGGCATGGCTTTCGAACAGCTTTCTGAAGCGATCTTCATTTTCTAAAAGGGTTTTTTCCAATTGCTTGTGCTCGGTGATGTCGATACCCATACCGATCAGAAAGGGGTTGTCGCCGATAGTGACTTTTCTGGTTGTAACAACAAACCAGCGGTACTCCGACCCTCCCCGAAGCAGTACCCGACCCTCAAAAGTCGTTTCGCCGCTTTCGTTCCTTATGGCTCTCTGCAGTGCCTCGTTCGCCTTCTCCCTGTCTGCAGGATGAACAAGTTCCAGGTAGCTGATCTCCATGCGCTCGCCTTGCTCATTACCGATAACCTCACTTCGCAGATAGTCATTACTTCTGATTATCAGCCCGGTCTGGTCAACCAGATAGAAGATTCCGGGAATACTGTTGATTAACAAACGGTTGATTGCCGCTTCAGTTAGTATTTCCTCCTGCAGCTGTGTATTTTCCTGCCGGGCATTGCAGAGATCAGTGATATCGGAAAGGGTAAGGCGGCACTCTGCGCCATCTGCGCCGACAAGGGCATCGCAATGAAAGATGCGACGGGGAGCCGAAACATGATGAGCCTCAGGAGTGTCAGCATCGAGAAAGGCAATATGCGCCTCTTTATGCTCTATGGAGCTGAATGCATCCTCAAGGAACTTGTTAAACATGAGGGATGATTCATCGGCTATGTAGCGTCTTAATGGTTTATGCATCAAGAGGGGAAGCATCTTTTTGGCTGCAAGGTTTGCCTGGAGTACGCGGCTCTCTCTGGTGATGGTCAGGTATCCGACAGGAGCATTCTCGTAAAGATCGGTATACTGCTTCAGTGAGTCTTCCAACGCATGCCCTGTCAGCTGCAGCTCCTCACGCTGCATTTCGAGTTCGATCTGATGAACAGAGAGTTCATGGACCAGGCGAATCATCTCTTCGGGAGTGCTGAGTTTTGTTTGGTGCAGGCGTGCTTCTGCTTCTGTGCGCAGCGCTGCAGGGGGTTCGGGTTTGATGCTGTGTTGTTTCTTTGCCATTGGGGAATGGTAATAAAAAACATGTATAATAATTTTACTTAAAATATAGTATAACGATTTTATACGATACGTTCGTCATGTTCCTTCCATGCCGTTTGGTGAGAAGTGCTGAGTACTGAGGGCTGAGTGGGTTACCGCCTATGTCGATTCCTGAACCCTGACAAAACTATAGTAGAATAGAGGTGCCCTTATCGTGTAAGGTTTTTTTGAAAGCCCCGGCATCTTTTACCGGCTTGCACGCTCCTGGGGGGGCGTAACTTTTATGCACTGGCCTTTTCTCTTTTGGCTTCTCATTTTATCATAGTACATTTCTTATATTTCTTAAAAACCTTATAAATAATAGCAACCATGGCAAACGAAACAAACGATCTCGCTGGTGCTCTGACCAATCTTGCAAATGCGGTTGGCACTGTTTTTCAGCAATCAATCGAGATATGGAGTACGGTATTGAAAAGCAGCTTACAGGCTGTGGAACCCCTTGGCAAGGCTGCTGGTGATCTTGTTGGCAGTGCTACCAGCTCGCTGGGTCAGGCTGTGCAGAATGTCAGTTCGACTCTTGCTCAGAAAAAGTAAATTGTATTTTTTTTATGGTTCCTGCAGAAAGTATCTTGCTGCAACTGTTGAGCCTGGTGCTTTCTGCTCTTTGTTTACAGATTTTTATTTTTTAAAATTTTACGTTGACCCTGCCATGTCTGAAGAGAATGCTTCAGTAAATCCTGTACAACCAGCACCGCCACAGCGTATTCCCGGGATTGTCAAGCTGGTTCCTGTTCTTGCTCTTCCTTTAGCTCTTCCACTTGTTTTACACGCTGTCCACGGTATTGCTCTTGGCGGCATAGGTGCTCTGGCTGCGTCGCTGGCACTTGGTCCGAAGGGGAAGGATCTGATTAAATCGTCTGGCGCCGTGCTCTATAAAATGCTGCCTGTTGCAGGAAAGAGCAGTGCGGGGAAAGAGAAAGAGCCGGAAATCACCCCGACTCCGTTTCCATAATGCTGGATGTTCGGGCTTGCTGCCATGTTTCGTGATAGCTTTGTCCTTTGAACTTGCTACTTCTTGTTTTGTTTGTAGGGGAGGGTGAAGGAGAAAGTACTTCCAGCACCCTCAACTGATTCGACCCGTATGGTGCCGCCGAGCATTTCCACATAGGCCTTGGAAATAGAGAGTCCGAGGCCAGATCCCTTATAAAACTGTGTTAAGGTGTTGTCGATCTGGCGGAAACGATCGAATATTTTTTGCTGCATGTCATCTGGGATACCGATACCTGAATCTTCGACATAAAATTCAAGCATGGCATCTTTCCTGACATAACCGATAGCAATACCTCCTTGAGTCGTGAACTTCAGAGCATTCTGCACAAGGTTGGTCAGGATCTGACTCAGTTTTGAACTGTCGGTTTGAATGATGTCATCGGAGTCGAGAAGTCCTGTCGTTGAGCGCAGACGCAATCCTTTTCGATCGAATTCCGGCTTGAAAAATGCGGTGAGATCACTGATGACTTGGTTGACCGGAGTTTCTGTAATCTGCAGCATGGTCTCCCCTGCTTCAATGCGTGAAAAATCAACAAGATCGTTAATGAGATGAAGCAGGCGCTCGCCGGTTTTATGAATGAGGTCGTTATACTCGGTCTGCTCTTCTTTGGATATATCGGGGGCTTGAAGCAGTTCTGAAAAACCAAGAATGCCATTGACTGGGGTGCGCATTTCATGGCTGATATTGGCCATAAATGCTGCCTTTAAGAGTTCGGCCTCTTTAGTTTTCTTTTTGGCGGCATCAAGTTCACTCAGGAGTCTTTTCTGTTCTGTGATATCCTGCTTTATTCCAACAAAGTTGATGATCTTTCCGTCATTATCCAGAACGGCTGAGATTACCTCTGACACCCAGTACAGTTCACCATTTTTCTTTTTGTTTTGTACCTCTCCCCGCAATATTTCTCCTGAGAGAATTGTTTGCCACGGTTCTTTATAAACAAGTGCAGGTGCCAGACCTGATTGAAACATGTGGAGATTTTTACCTTTTACCTCTTCAAAAGTATAGCCTGTAAGTTCTGTATGTGCCGGGTTGACGTATTCTATGTTTCCGAGAGAATCGGTAATGACAATAATCACCGGATGTTGTTCAATGGCGACACTCAGTTTTTTTTGTGCAATGTCATCCAGTTTGCGTTCAGTGATGTTGTCGAATATGGTAACAAAGTGACCTGGTTTAAGACTATAGGCGGATATCTCGAGCCATATTTTCAATGGTTCCAGGTAAAACTCAAAGCGCTCAGGCTGACCGCTTGTGGCTACTCGGCCATAGGTTTCAAGAAGTTCTGGATTCAGGTCATGAATACCTGGAATCAGCTCTGAAACTTTTTTGCCCTCAACATTTTTAAGGCCGGTCAGTGTTTCAAAACGTGCGTTTACCTGTTCGTAGATGAAATCAACGGGACGCCCATCGTGGAAGAGCATCTGGCAGTGGGCAATGCCGTTCAGCATATATTCAAAGAGATACCTGTGACGATCTTCGCTCAGCTTCAAAGTTGCTTCTGCGGCTTTCTTGCGCTCGGTAATGTCGACCATTATTACCCGGCACTCTTTTCCGTCATTGCTCAAGACGGCATCAATACGAACAGTATGCCCGGAAAAACTGGGCAGGAGAGTGGCCTCACCGTATTGATGATTTCTGTTGCTGAAAACGACCTCAAACATGGTTTCGATGACCGGTCGATCGTCATCGCAGAGAAAGGAGATGAAACGATTCCCTTTTAAACACGATCGCTCAACACCAAACATTTTTGTTGCTGTCAGGTTAACCTGGAGTATGGTGGTGTCACAAGCAAGGGTCAGATAGCCGGTTGGCGCAAATTCATAAAGATCGGCGTACCGGCCTAAACTCGTTTCCAGCTCAGCCGTTAACTGGAGGAGCGCCTCTCTCGACTCCACCAGCTCCTCTTGCTGCATTTCCAGCTCAATCTGATGAAGCTGAAGTTCGTAGAGAGTCCGAAGCTCTTCAGCTGGTGAGGAAGTACTCAGTAAAGCAGGAAGAGCAGAAGTGAGGTTTTTTTTCTTCAGGCGGTCTTCGGCCAGAGATCTCATTGCCAGTGAGAACGTTGGATTATTGTGGTGATTTGTATGCGGCATTGGATTAATCCGATTTTTTTCTCAAAAACTGACCGGGCCTTCGCTATGATTTATTATTCACTTACTGTGCCCGGGAGATGTCTGCCAAAGCGCTTCGTAGAGTGGTTGCGGTATCTTTTACCGGCTTGCGTGCTCCTGGAGGGAACGTAACTTTTATGCACTGGTCTTTTCTCTGTTGGCTTCTCATTTTATCATAATACATTTCTTATATTTCTTATTAAAATTATAAAATAAGAGCAGCCTTGACAGTGCCCTTAATGGTGAGCTTGATAGTACTCAATGGTATTGTGCAAGGTTTTTTTGAAAGCTGTTGCACCAGCCTCCAAAAGCTGATTAATATTGTTAGTTCCCGGAAATCAAGATACAGACGATTTCAGGACAACGGGATTTCACTCGATCAACCAATTCTATACCGCTCATCCCCGGCATCCGAAAATCCGAAACAATCACGATAACACGAGCCTTGCACAACACTCTGTTATATAATGATAACCGGTGACTATGCCGGCACCGCCTGTACTATTGCGCAACAAATAGGGCTGAAAAATCCAGAGAAATGGATGGGCAAACTCAAGCTTAATTGACACCCGCAGGTTATCACTATGGCATTATTTTTGGAGATTTTTAAGTCTCTCTTTAGGCGGTTTTAAAGGACGCCGGTTATCTTTTGTTGTGTTCAATTTGATGCT
>Ga0209083_1001156_pt1 | contig 31707 bp, 29 predicted proteins | sample AM7aDNAmetaG_FD_184132 | JGI IMG/M metagenome (GOLD analysis project Ga0209083, IMG submission 184132) | Freshwater microbial communities from Finland to study Microbial Dark Matter (Phase II) - AM7a DNA metaG (SPAdes) (version 3) | ecosystem: Environmental > Aquatic > Freshwater > Lake ... | reverse complement strand
TACTTAACAGGGGTAAAAGTTACAGAACAAGAAAAGGAAAAACTAAATATCCTTAGAAATGACTTTCATGGTGATTGGAACTATATAATCTCCCCTAATTTGTGACATTTATTTATTGACAGTTCCTTAGCAATTTAAGATTTTGCTTTTATAGTAATACCAAAGCAACTATTACAAATCTCGATTTGTGGGATGTAAGCCACGTTACTAATATGTTTGGTATGTTTCAGAGTGCATCGGCATTTAATCAAAACATTGGAAATTGGGATGTAAGCAATGTAACATCTTTTACTCAGATGTTTATGGGTGCATCAGCATTTAATCAAAACATTGGAGGTTGGAATGTTGGCAAGGCTACATCAATGTCGTTTATGTTTTATAATGCAACGGCATTTAATCAAAACATTGGAAGTTGGAATGTAACAGCAGTTACAGCTCTGTGGAGTATGTTTTTGGGGGCAACCCTCTCTACAGCCAACTACAATGCACTTTTAACTGGTTGGGCAGTACAAGCTGTAAAAAGTGGTTTAACGTTCAGTGGTGGCAACAGCAAATACTCATGCAGTGCAGTGGCGGCCCGTGCCATCCTTACCGGCGCACCAAAAAATTGGACAATCACCGATGGTGGTGCAGTCAACCTCACCACCTGGAACGGCTCCTCAAGCAGCGACTGGAACGCTGCCGCCAACTGGAGCTGCAACACAGTCCCCGCAGCAACCGACAATGTCCTGATCCCCCATGTTGCAACCGACCCGGTTGTCAACCTTGCCGCTGCTTCACCGGCTCTTTGCAACAATCTAACGATCGAATCGGGCGCGGTACTTACAATTCCTGCCGGCAAAGCCCTTACTGTAAACGGGACATTGACCAACAATGCCGGCATCGCAGGGCTGGTAGTTCAATCCGCTTCTGCTGCTTCCGATGGTACAGGTTCGTTGATTAACGGCACGGCAGGTGTCCTTGGTACTGTTGAACGTTATGTATCGGGCAATCTCTGGCACTTGATCTCACCGGCAGCAACCGCAGGGGAAACAGTCGCCAGTTTTGTCCTTCTTGCCAATGGCAACCTTGTGGCGAGGAACCTCAACAATTATGCCTTTTCGCCATGGAATGAAGGGACAGGAAAGTGGGACTATTATAAAGTTGCGGGAACCAACTCCGGCTTGTTTGGCTCCCCTGCCCAAGGTTTCCAAGTGATGCGTGCAGATGGTGTCGGAACAGGCACAGGAAGTGGGCCTGCTACCGATAACGGCAAGCTGACCTTTAAAGGGACACTGGCTGCTGCAAACATTAACATTCCGGTCACCAAATCGGGTAACGGCTGGAACCTGATCGGGAATCCTTACCCATGTGCTTTGGACGTCAAAACATTCATTGAGACACCTAACGCTCAGATCGATCCAAATTACCTGGCCATCTATGTTTCAAATATTGGGGATGTCGCTACTAAAGGTTATAGCCCCGTTTTCGCTGCCGATGGGCTTAAATTGGCCCCCGGCGAAGGGTTCTTTGTCAAGACAAAGACAGGTGGCGGATCCATCAGTTTTACTACCAACATGAAATCGAGCGTTTCTGCTGCTTTCAAAGCTGTCACTTTTGACAGTCCAACAATTCGATTGACCGTGGATGACGGCAACGGGAAATTAGGGACAACCGTCCAATACATTGGAGGTGCGACCAAAGGTCTCGACCCTGGTAAAGATGCAGGCCTGTTTAATGGCACCGCTTCTTCTTTTAGCTTGTTCACAAGATTGGTAGAAGACAATGGTGTTGACTTTACGGTTCAGGCATTGCCCGACAACAACCTCGAAAACATGGTGGTCCCAGTTGGATTGGTTGCAGATAAGGGCGCAACGGTTACATTTAAGGCAACAGTTGCCAATCTTCCGGCTGGTTATCAAGTTGTTCTTGAGGACAAGGGGACTGGCACATTTACACGTTTGGACGTGGCCAACAGCTCTTATACCGTGTCGCTGGAAGCTGCAAGCATCGGGACCGGAAGGTTCTACCTCCACACAACAGAAATTGTCTCTGCCATCGACAATGCTTTGCTCAATGAATTTAAGGTTGTCCTAATTCCCGAACAGAATCTGGTCAGGATGATTGGCAATTTCGACCTTCCTGCAAAGGCCATGGTTTTCGACATGAACGGAAAGTTGGTTGCAACATCGGCACTTACGGCACAAATTGAAAACACGATCGCACTGAACAATGCCAGCTCAGGTGTTTACCTTTTGATGGTCGAATCGGGAAAAGGAATCGAAACGAAGAAGTTCAGTTGGAGAAGGAAATAGGAGATGGGAGAATGAAGGAATTAAGAATGAATGGAAAGACAGTAAGAATGGAGAGGGAGACAAAAAAACGGAGACCGAAGAACGAAGCCAGGAGAAGAGAAAACCGGGCGATGGCAACCCTGTAAGGGTTGACCAATAATAACCCGGGGTAAGCGGTCCCAAAACAAAAGCCCTTTCAAAGCTCAAATGACAATTGGGACCGCGCCACCCCGGGAAAAGAGGACCACCTCAAAGAACGTCCGCGATCGAAAGTCCGGAAATGAGGGAACGACCTTTCGGACGAAGTTGGGATAGTGGGAAGGGGAGGCGGGGCTTCGGCTAGCTTCGGATCCGTTCAGCTACCATTGCTCAGCCACCGGGACCTCGACTTCGCTCGGTCACCAGAAAAAAAATATATTAGAATTAAAATACTAAAGATATGAAAACCAATACAGAAAGAGAAGAATTAAAGAAGGGGGAAAAGATCACGCGGAAGGACGCACTAAAAAAAGCGGGGAAATATGCGGCCTTTACCGCTGCTGCCTCTATTGTCCTGTTGTCGCCAAAGGAAGCACAGGCAGACAGCACAACACCAGAAGGCAGGGGGGCAGATTATTGAAACACAATATCTTGCTCAATAATTTGAAAATGTTATGACTTGAAAATTTGAAAATGGCAGGGGCGGACCTGTGTGTCCGCCCTTACCATTTGTATCCGCCCTTTTTCTGATTGTCCCGTCTATTATATGCATATTTGTTAACCGATGTACCTATTGTGTTTAAAAATCTAACACATTGGAATATAGGTGAATATCACAGGCACAATAGAAATTCCAAACTATCATTTTAGGACTATTTTCTGCAAATATTAATTATTTTCCATCCGATTGATCAAAAACTATTGCATCCTCATTGTTACTTCTTGCTTTCCAGATGCTTACGTTCAATTCGAAGCCAATCAGCAGGATCAGTGAATTGAAATAAAACGACAGCATAACAACGACCAATGTACCGATCGATCCATAAAGTGTGTTGTACTTTCCAAAATTATTGATGTAAAAGGAAAATCCAATTGTGGTTACAATGGTTAAAAGTGTGGCAAGGGTACCACCTGCAGAAATGAACCTGAATTTTGTCTTTTTTGCCGGTGCCAAATAAAACAGAAATGCGTAACCAAAAAAGAAAAGCGCACAAATCACAAGCCATTTGCCTCCAAGTAACAAATAGTACTTAAAGTCGAGCTGTAAAATGTTATTTTCAACTAAAAAATTCATAACAGCCTGACTAATTGTTATTAAGGCAACACTTATTGTTGTTAGAAGGGTTATTATTATGGCCAATAACAATGCAACAAGGTGTTGGTTCAGCCAGGTTCTTGTCTCAATGGCGTGAATCGTCCCGTTAAAAGCAGCAATCACAGAAACGATTCCGTTTGTGGAAAAGATAAATGCGGCCAAAAAACCAAACGAAAGCAATCCACCACGAGGTTGGGTAATAATATCTTCAATTGTCCCCTGAACAGCGACGTAGGCATTGTGGGGAAGGATGCTTTGGAAAAGGTCCAGAAGTTGTTGCTGAAAGTTGTCGATTGGTATATAGGGGATCAATGTAAAGACAAAGATGATCGCAGGGAAAATGGCGAGAATAAAATTAAAAGCGATAGCAGAGGCCCGTGTTGAGATGGCTCCATCAACGATCCCTTTCCAAAAGAACAGGGCAACATCATACAGTGGCTCCCCATCAAAAAACGGAAGTTTGATCAACTTTGCCTTTTGACTGATTGCATCTGCATAATCGATGATGCGTCTTTTATTGGTTGTCCATATCGACATGAGTAGCAATTTGTTTTAGAGTCTAATCTTTATCAATCTTGAGTTGAACGATCTGATATTTTCCCGCTTTGACCCTTATCAGATAGTAAACCCTGAAATTGCCATTCGATGTTTGCATCTTGCCAATTGCATAGGATGAATCATCACTTCCCTGATGCGTAATTTTGAAATCAAGTGGCTTGTAGCGGGTAAAAAAATCCTTCAAAATTTGTTCACCTTGTGCCTGTGAGCAGACCATTTCTTTGTCAATGATAACCAGTTCAATGTTCTCATTGAAATAGGAAGCTACCAATTTGGCATTGCCGGCTTTCAGTCCCGTAAAGATATCCCCTGGAATCTGTCCGATTGAAAATAGGGGAGACATTGAGAGCCAAAGCGTAAAAAACAAGAATATTCCCAATTTCTTTTTCATCGCAATGATATTTTTTGAATTCATTTACAAGAATTATGCAATATTATTAAAAACGGCGGTGATTAAAAAATAGTATGTAAAAATTGGATGCTAATTTTATCTGTCTTAATATTGTAACCGTGAAAATAAGATTGCTTACAATCGGTAATACCGACAAGAAATACATGAAAGAGGGGATTGATGACTATGTTAAGAGGATCTCCTTTTATATTCCTTTCGATATGAAGGTTATACCGGATATCAAAAACCGGAGCACATTGTCACCGGAACTTCAAAAGGAGAAAGAGGGGCAGTTGATCCTTAACCAGATCGCCCCGGTTGATTCAGTCGTTTTGCTTGATGAACATGGGTCGGAATTCTCTTCCATTGAATTCTCAAAGTGGATCGAAAAAAAAATGGTTTCGGGAGTCCGGCAACTTATCTTGGTCATTGGTGGGCCCTATGGGTTCTCAAAGGCGGTTTATCAACGGTCCGATAGCATGATCTCGCTATCAAAAATGACTTTTTCGCACCAGATGGTCAGGATGATTTTTGTCGAACAGGTTTACAGGGCAATGACAATCCTTAAAAATGAACCTTATCATCATGAATAACCATGTATGAAACAATTCGTTAGAAGAAATATTTATTTACTTCTTGCAGTGCCACTTATACTGGTTCTAATGCTCTGCGAGCTGGTTTTCATGAAGGAGGCTGACCGGGCCCGGGAAGCAAAACGGATAGTTGAGGTATTCGAATCAAAAGAGAAAATTCTTAAAGATCAGTTGGGTTCAATATTCCTGCATGTCAAACAAAAACCTTCCATTGTAACCGATTGGTCGTTGATCGATCGGTTTAACAATGAGGACGATGACCTGGAAGTTGCCATATCTGGTAAAAATGCATTGCTATTTTGGTCATCGGCCCAGATTGCTTTTCCTTTCGAGGAAATAAATTCGTTAAAAGCGGAAGGTTTGGTCCACCTACCCACAGGATGGTATTACCAGTATTCGCAAAAGGATGGGGAATACACGATCAGGGGATTTCTACTGATAAAACGTGAATTTCCATATCGAAACCGTTACATCAGGAGTTCCTTTCAGTCTGATTTTGACCTTCCCGACAATTATCTGGTACAATCTTTCCAACAGAAGGATGCCATAAATATTCACAGGTCTGGTGGGGAATATCTTTTTACGATCGTTCCGATACATGACGAAAGCTCTCTGACCAACAGCTCCGGAATTCCTGAGTTGCTCTTTTTTGCCATTGTTGTCCTGATTTTGGGTCAAATAAGCCAATGGCTCAGGAAGCGTAAACGTATTACAGGAAATTTAAAACTCATCCTGTCCATCGGATTTTCAATTTTTATCTATTTGATATTTAATAAATTAGAATTTTCGACATTTTTCAGTCCATCTCAGCTTTTTTCACCACGCGATTTTGCATTCAATGGTTGGCTCGCCTCTTTAGGCGATTTTGTACTACTGTCGATCCTAATGTTCTATATCGGTTTATCCTATTTTAGTTGGGGTTGTTTGGGGATTTCCTCAAAAATGAGGAAATTGAACATGACAATATCTTTTTTATTTGGAGCCCTCTATTTTGTATTTTCAACCGTGCTTTTCAGAATATTGCTGTTAAATTCAAGCATTACCCTGGAGTTCTTCAGTGAATTGAAATTTTCGGCAGCCAACTTGTATGCTTTTTTTTGTATCTCGCTTCAGATTATCGGATTCATTCTCATTTTGCTGCGGCTGCGTTTTGAATTTTTCAAGGAACTTGGATTTAAGGGATTTATTTTCTGGTGTATTGTTGCAACAATCATTGTGGGTTGGCTCGCAAGTTATTTCAGCTTAAAAATCGAATGGGTTCCCTTTATTTATTTTGTTTTGATCATCCTTCTGATTGCCTGGATTGAAGAAAAATGGGTCGGGGAAAATAAATACACTTTTCTCCTGATCATGGCACTCATTAGTGCCGCCTATGTGAATGGATATGCAAGGGACCTGATATTGGAAAAGAAGAACAAGGTGATGGATCTTTGGGCCGTAAAACTGAGTTCGGAACGCGATGCCGGGGCGGAAATTTTCCTTTCAGAACTTGATAACCGGTTAAGAAAGGATACTTTGATTCAATACCATTTGATGCCACCTTATAAATCATTGGAATCGTATTTTCTGAACAATTATTTCACTGGTTTCTGGCGCAATTACAACCTGCAGATCACGGTTTGCGACCGTGAAGACAGCGTCTATATCACAGATGAAAACAAGTATTACCCTTCGTGCTTTGATTTTTTCGACAATCTCAGGAAAACCAAAGGGATGTTGGTCTCCGGTAGTAATTTTTATTTTATGGACCGGGTCAATGGCCGGATCTCCTACCTGGGACAGCTCGACCTTTTAAATTCCGAAAAGAAACTTGTCAAAGTATTCCTTGAGCTCAATTCAAGGGTAATCCCTGAGGGGAAGGGTTATCCTGAACTTTTACTGGACGAACATGCCTCACGGGAAAGCAGGGACGGGGGTTTTAGTTATGCCAAATATTTTGATGGAGCTTTGGTTGACAGGGGAGGGGAATATCAATATGGAATGAACCTGCCCCCCGAAATTTTAGCCGGCAACGAGGAAATGCAATTTTCGGGCAACGGTTACCGGCATAGCTCCTTTAAAAGGGCAGGGAATATCTATATTATTGTTAGTGATCCTGAGTCAACCGTTTACGACTGGATAAGCACTTTGCCCTATCTATTCTTGATTTTTTACCTGATTGGTGGGGCTGTTTTGTTTTTTATTGTTCCAAATTTAAGGATATGGAGACGATCCCTTGATTTCAGGGAGAAAATTCAATTGACGTTAATCCTTTCATTATTGGGTATTCTGACCATCATTGGAATCGGATTGTTATTTTATAACTCCAATAAACTATTGAATTCGCTTCAGGACAACCTGAATGAAAAACTGAGTGCCGTCTCCTCCGAACTGAGCCTGAGGGTAGGACAGGAAACTGAATTAAATGCCCCTGCCCGCGATTTTATCAATGACCAGTTGATCGTTTTGTCTGATATTTTGCGTACGGATATCAACGTTTACGACCTGAAAGGAAGGCTCTTTGCAACTTCAAGGAACGAAATATTTGATCGGGGGTTGTTGTCTAGGCGAATTAATCCATTGGCATACAAAGAGATAGCTGTTTCAAAGAAAACCATGTTCCTTCATAACGAAAATCTTGGGGAAATGAAGTTCTTATCAGCCTATGCACCTGTCTATAACCAAAACAGCCAGTTGATCGGTTACCTTAACCTTCCCTATTTTACCCGACAGGACGATTTTACAAAGCAGGTTTCAGGTTTTATTGTGGCATTTTCAAATTTATACATTTTGCTGATCATGTTCAGTTTGATTATTGCCGTATTTATCAGCAGTAAATTGACTGCTCCGTTGTTGCAGATCGAAAACAACCTTAAAGGGATCCAGTTGGGTAAAAGAAATGCAAAAATCGGGTATTCAGGTGATGACGAAATTGGGAGGCTGGTAAGGGAGTACAATAAAAAGGTTGATGAATTGGCCGAAAGTGCCGATTTATTGGCCAGGTCGGAACGTGAGTCGGCATGGCAGGAAATGGCAAGGCAAGTGGCGCATGAAATCAATAACCCATTGACCCCGATGAAATTGAGTATTCAATATCTCCAAAGGCTTAAAGGGACAGCGTCCGATAATTTCAACGATTACTTCGACCGCGTTAGCCATTCTTTAATCGAACAGATTGACGTTCTTTCAGTGATCGCATCATCGTTTTCCGACTTTGCCAGCATGCCAGGAATTCGCAACGAATTGATCAATTTACCTGAGAAAATAAAGGAAGTAGTCCTGTTGTTCGAGAATACACTTAATGTTTCGGTTGTATTTAACAATTCTGCTGAGAGCGAGGTGCAGGTCATTGCCGACAAGGACCAATTTGGGAGGGCAATTATCAACCTGATAAAGAATGGGATACAAGCAATTCCAAAAGAAAGGGCTGGGATCCTGAAGATCGGATTGCACAATGATCAGGAATGGGCCTATATTTCTGTTAGTGACAATGGGAGCGGAATTCCTGCTGAATTGAAGGATAAATTGTTTGTGCCAAGCTTTACGACCAAATCGAGTGGCATGGGGCTTGGATTGGCCATCACAAAAAGGATCATCGAAAATTTCAAAGGTGAAATAGGGTTCGAATCCAATCCTGATCTTGGAACTACATTCTTGATAAAGCTTCCGATAACAAATTATCCTGTAAGAAATTAAATCTATTCTTCTGTTTGGTTATTAAAACAATGATACCAAAGTTCATTGGTATGTTTCAGCAATCCATATTCTATAAATGAAGGTTTATCTGATTGATTTCCATATATTGGCCTGTTGTAACAAAATGTACCAGGATTTCTAAAACAATACTGTTCCATTTTTCGATATATCTTTCCCTCATGGGACCAGCCTCTGTTTAATTCTCTTTTTTGTTTAAATACATTCAATTCCATCTTGTCAACGGCTCCTCCAATTGAATGGGCAATAAAATGCCCTTTATCCCATTTTTCGCCAAAAATTTGATTTGTGGGACCTACCCAACCTCTCAAACGATAATCATCCCGCTTAATCTGACTTGGTGAAGATTTTCCATAAACAGCAACAATTCGCGATGCAATTTGTGTATAATCAAGCGAGATACCTTTTTCAATTAACGAATCAGTATCATCATAAATAAACTCAAATGACCCATGAGAAATGGTACAAATATCAGTTAAGCGGTTACTTTGCATTTTATAAAATTCTATCCAAAGGCTTGGAAATATTTTTATTAATTGAATAACCGCTTCATTGTAAGATAAATGACAAACGTTTAATAATATTTCTTCGTATTTTTTTTGAATGGTTAAAATATTTTCATCGAATTTCATTTGTAACATTAGAGGTAAATGATTTTTACTCCTTAGTTGGAATTGCCATTTTTGAATTACGTACATTTCAATTTGTAAATCCATGGTTTCCAAAAACTTCATAATTATTATCCAAAATCAGTGATCAGAATGGACTTATTTATTTTTTAATAAGTATTTGAAAGTCTTTACAATGGAAGTTTAGAATTAAAAAAGATGCCATGTTATTTGAAATAAAATGGCATCTCTATCACGACAAGTGCAAAAAAAAATATTGAAGACCAATAGAACGGATCTGTATTAATTTCCCATTTCAGCAAGGAATTTTATCCTCACCATCCTGATCTCTTCTACTTCGTAATCGTCCCCGAATTCTGCAAGGGCCTCTTCCATCGAGTCGGATGTGGCATCTTCCCTGAAGTAGGTGAAAATCTCATCAACTGGTTCCTCGTCCATCACATCATAAATATAATAGTCGATATTTATTTTGGTGCCCGAGTTGACAATGGCTTCAAGTTCGGTCAGCAATTCATCCATGCTCATCCCCTTGGCATCTGCAATTTCGTTGAGGGCCAGCTTCCTATCGATGCTTTGAATGATATAAACTTTGTTTTTCGATTTATTGGCCACAGAACGGACCACCATATCCTGGGCACGTTCAATCCCCTTTTCTTCGACATATTTCTTGATCACTTCGACAAAGGGTTTGCCATACCGCTGGGCTTTTCCCTGACCCACACCGATAATCCCTTGCAACTCTTCAAGTGTTGTGGGGTACTGGATCGACATATCCGATAAGGATGGATCCTGAAAGATCACAAAAGGTGGAAGTTTCTGCTTAGTAGCTACCTTTTTACGCAGGTCTTTGAGAATAGCGAACAATTCCGGGTCACCGGCAGCACTTCCTCCTTGTGGTACCTCATCTGCCTCCTCTTCCGATTCGTAGTCGTGGTTTTTAACGATCATAAAGGAGTGGGGTTTGGCCAGAAATTCCCTTCCCAGGTCGGTGAGTTTTAAGACCCCGTAATTTTCAATATCCTTGTGCAGGAATCCCGCAATAATACTTTGCCTGTAAACGGCATTCCATAATTTGTCGTCATACTCATCGCCTTCCCCGAAAATATCAAGAAGATCGTGTGAAAACGATTTAACAGTGGCATTTTCAACTCCCATCAGGATATTGACAAGATTTTCACCCTTACATTGCTCTTTAACTTCAATGACAGCTTTTAGTGCAGTGACAACCATATCACGGCCTTCAATTAATTCTTTAGGGTTCAAACAGTTGTCGCAGAATCCACAATTGTCGGTTTCGTACTTTTCCCCAAAATAATGAAGCAGGATCGTCCGGCGGCATAGGGAAGATTCCGCAAAAGCAACTGTGTCAAGCAGCAATTGCTGCCCGATTTCCTGTTCGGCAACAGGTTTGCCCTGCATGAACTTTTCGAGTTTCTGTATGTCTTTGTAGCTGTAAAAAGTGTAACATTTTCCTTCGCCGCCATCACGTCCGGCCCGGCCTGTTTCCTGGTAATAACCTTCAAGCGATTTGGGTATATCATAATGGATCACAAACCTTACATCGGGTTTATCGATTCCCATTCCAAAAGCAATGGTTGCAACGATAACATCCGATTCTTCCATAAGGAATTTATCCTGGTTACCGGAACGGGTGGCAGAATCCATACCTGCATGGTAAGCAAGTGCTTTGATCCCGTTGACCTGGAGCAATTCGGCAATCTCTTCAACTTTTTTCCGACTAAGGCAGTAAATAATCCCAGATTTACCAGGATTGCTCTTTATCATCCTGATTATTTGATCCTTGGCTTTAACCTTGGGCCGTATTTCGTAATAAAGGTTGGGTCTGTTAAACGATGACTTAAACACTTTCGCATTCTGCATTCCTAGGTTTTTCTGGATGTCGTGCTGAACCTTAGGTGTTGCGGTAGCAGTCAGTGCCATAATTGGGGCTTGTCCGATCTCATTGACTATTGGACGGATCCTTCTGTACTCAGGGCGGAAATCATGACCCCACTCTGATATACAGTGCGCTTCATCAATGGCGTAAAAAGAGATCTTAATCCCTTTAAGGAAATCGATGTTTTCCAGTTTGGTCAGCGATTCGGGCGCAACATACAAAAGCTTGGTTTGGCCGCGCCCAATATCTTCTTTTACCTTCTGAATTGCCGTCTTTGTAAGTGAAGAGTTGAGAAAGTGGGCTACACCATCATCAGTACTGAAACTCCTGATGGCGTCAACCTGATTTTTCATCAGGGCAATCAGCGGAGAAATGACGATTGCCGTACCCTCCTGCATAAGAGCCGGAAGCTGGTAGCAAAGTGACTTTCCACCACCTGTAGGCATCAATACAAAAGTATCGTTTCTATCTAATATGCTGTTAATTACCTCTTCCTGTTGTCCCTTGAACCTGTCAAAGCCAAAGTATTTTTGAAGCTGGGCATTTAATAAGTTTCTATCCCTCATAATCGTTCGTCAAAGTACATTCAAATAAATTTGTTTTGCTACCACTAAGTTATTAAATATATTCACCCATCCAAAAAATAATGTCAATATCTCGAAAATTTAACATTGGGCAATTTTAACGGTATATTTTTAAGAAATAGTTGGGTCAAAGAATTGTATATTTGCCGCTGAATTTTGAGATAATACTATTTTTGAATATCTATTAAAATATCAATAAATGTCCATCAGGGGAATACTTACAGGAAAGGTAAAAAAAGTCGTAAAGCAGCCAAAAAGTGGTGAAGAGATGTCATTTCTTGAGCATCTTGAGGAATTGCGCTGGCATTTGGTCCGTGCCTCTTTTGCAGTTGTCGTAGCGGCTGTCTTTTGCTTTATTTATGCGGAATTTATTATGGACCATATTCTTTTCGCTCCCAAAAAAGCCGATTTTATTACAAATAGGGCATTTGCCTGGGTTGCACAATATCTGAACTCCCCTGACCTGGCAATCAATACTCAGCCATTTACAATCATTAATTATGACATGGCAGGCCAGTTTACCACCAATCTGAATATCGCTTTTATTGGAGGTATTGTGATTTCAATTCCATATATTTTCTGGGAATTTTGGCGCTTTATTAAACCTGCACTTTATGAAAAAGAGCGGAAACATGCCACAGGAGCCGTTTTTTACACCACATCCTTGTTTTTGACCGGGGTATGTTTTGGATATTTTCTGATCGTTCCCCTATCGACCCATTTCTTTGGTTCCTATCGGATCAGTGCAGAGGTAGTGAACCAGATCAACCTGAATTCGTACATAAGTGCTGTAACATCTGTTATACTTGGAAGCGGTGTTGTGTTTGAACTTCCTATCATTATCTATTTTTTGAGCAAGGTTGGTTTGATCAGCTCAGGATTTCTGATCAATTACCGCAAACATGCTTATGTGGTTTTGTTATTACTTGCCGCAATTATTACCCCTCCCGACGTTTTTAGTATGTTGATCGTCTCAGGCCCATTGGTTTTGCTCTATGAATTGGGTGTTTTTCTCTCGAAACGGATCGAAAAGAAGAGGGATGATGTCGAAGTTCTCGAAGCCTGATGGTAAGTTAAATCAGTTTTTCAATCATTTTTGTAATCATTGCTTTAGTATCTGAAAAAAATATCACAATGAAATTAAGGGCAGAGGAAATCGTAAAAAAATACAAAAGTCGGACAGTTGTTAAGGGGGTCTCACTTGAGTTGAACCAGGGCGAAATTGTTGGTCTGTTGGGTCCTAACGGTGCCGGTAAAACAACCTCCTTTTATATGATTGTGGGTCTGATCAAAGCCAATGGTGGGAAGATATTCCTTGATGATACGGATATTACCTCTTTCCCTGTTTACAAAAGGGCAAAGCTCGGAATAGGCTATCTTGCCCAGGAAGCTTCGGTTTTCAGGCAGATGAGTGTTGAGGACAATGTCCGTTCAATTTTGGAAATGACCGATTTTTCCAAGGAATTCCAACGTGAAAAGTTGGAATCGTTGCTTGATGAATTTGGACTTCAGCGTGTTCGGAAAAGTAAAGGGATCCAATTATCAGGTGGCGAACGTCGGCGGACCGAAATTGCCCGTTGTCTTGCAATCAATCCCGCATTTATTTTGCTCGATGAACCCTTTGCCGGTGTTGACCCAATCGCTGTTGAGGATATTCAGCAGATCGTTTTTCGCTTGAAAGACAAGAATATTGGTATTTTGATTACGGACCATAATGTACACGAGACATTGTCGATCACCGACCGCTCCTATTTGTTGTATGATGGACGGATACTTAACAGTGGAACTGCAGAGGAACTCGCTGCAGATGATGAAGTTAGAAGATTATATTTGGGGCAGAATTTCGAACTTCGGCGTCCTGTTTTGAAAAGAGCCGATGTTGATACTGAGGGCGCTGAAGAATAATTCTGGATAATTTTTGGCACATAGTTCCAAATTGAAAAAATAACTATATTTGCAGCGCTAAAAAATGCGGACATGGCGTAATTGGTAGCCGCGCCAGACTTAGGATCTGGTGCCGAGAGGCGTGGGGGTTCGAGTCCCTTTGTCCGCACAGATTACCTTTTTTTACCGCCTTTTCCCCTTTAAGGGCAAAGGCGGTTTTTTTAATTTTAGGAAGGTAATGCTTTCGCCACCCGAAGGTTTATAAGATTATAAAAGAGTAAATTATGAAAATTACAAAAACAAGTATTGATGATTTGAATGTCGTTGTCGCAATTACAATTGAAAAACAGGACTATGAAGCAACGATCAATGAAACATTAAAAGATTACCGTAAAAAGGCCAATATGCCTGGGTTCAGAAAAGGGATGGTTCCTGCTGGCCTGATCAGGAAAATGTACGGAAAAGCCGCCCTGGGTGAGGAGGTCAATAAAATTCTTAGCCGCGAATTGAATAGATATATTTCAGAACAAAACCTCAACATTTTGGGTGAGCCACTTCCATCCAAATCCTTTGAAACAAAGTTTGATTTTGACAATTGGGGGGATTTTGAATTTGCCTTCGATCTTGGACTTAGTCCTGAAATCAATGTCGATTTTGAAAAGATAGGTAAATTGCCTTATTATGAAATAACTGCTGATGAAGATTTAATCGACAAACAAGTTGATAGCTATGCCACCAGGTTTGGCGAAAACATACCTGCTGAAGAGGTTGGCGAAAAAGAAACCACAATTGGAGATTTCGTTCAGATTGACGTTGATGGAGCAGTTGTGGAAGGTGGTATTTCCGCATTGGGTGTCCAGGTGGGTGTCCAATTGGTTAAGGAGGAAAATATTAAACAGCTATTTATCGGGGCAAAGGTTGGGGATGTTCTCAAATTCAACCCAAGGGTTGCCTATGCCAACGATCATGAAGTGACCCATCTTTTAAAGGTTAAGGATGACGAAATTGAGAAAGTTGATACGGATTTCAATTTTACAATCAATAAAATCAACACGTTCGTGCCTGCCGAAATCAATGAAGCCCTGATCAAAAAGGTGAATGGTGAGGACACTGAGTTGAAAACTGTAGAAGATTTCAGGAATAAAATAGCAGACGATCTGAAGGCAAATCATGTTTATTCAAGCAATTACAGGTTTATGTTCGATGCAAAAGGTGCCATAACAAAGGAACTGGCTTTGCAACTTCCTGTTGAATTTCTGAAAAGATGGCTGACAGAAACCAATGAAAAAGTTACTGCAGAACAAATTGAGGATGAGTTTGACCATTTCAGGACCGATCTTGAATGGACACTGATCAAGAGCCATCTGGCAAAAGCGAATGGAATGAGGGTTGAGGAAGCCGATGTAACAGCCATGGCACGTGAAATGGCCAAAATGCAATTCCATCAATATGGCATGTTTAACCTGCCGGAAGAATACCTTGATAATTATGCCAAATCAATTCTCGAAAACAAGGAGCAAAAACAAAAGATGGCTGAAAAAATAATTGAAGACAAAGTTCTTGAATTGATTAAAGTGAATTCAGATATTGATATCAAGCAAGTTACCCAAAAGGAATTTGACGATCTCTTTGAAAAATAAAGTTCTGATTTGAGTTATCGGAGTATTTTAATAACTTTGTGGGACAATTTGTTGATTTCGGATCTCCTATAGAACCGAAAATCGGATTGTCTTACAAAGTTTTTTATTTAATCTTATTGTGTTATGAACTCGAATAATGAGGATTTCCGCAAGTATGCGACAAAGCATTTAGGGATTAGTAGCCTTAGCCTGCACAAGTACGAATCAGTTTATGCAAACAGTTATATCTCCCCAACAATCATCGAAGAAAGACAGTTGAACATCGCCCAGATGGATGTCTTTTCACGGTTGATGATGGACAGGATCATTTTTCTTGGCATTCCGATCGACGATTACGTGGCGAACATTATTCAGGCACAGCTACTTTTTCTCGAATCTTCCGATCCGGGGAAAGATATCCAGATTTACTTCAATTCCCCAGGGGGATCCGTTCATGCCGGACTTGGGATATACGATACCATGCAATACATCAACTGTGATGTTGCTACGATTTGTACCGGGATGGCAGCTTCAATGGCAGCAGTGCTTATGACTGCCGGAACAACTGGTAAAAGGTCAGCCTTGAAACATTCCAGGATCATGATTCACCAACCAATGGGAGGAGCACAGGGACAAGCCTCTGATATACAAATTGTTGCCAAGGAAATTGCAAAGTTAAAAACTGAATTGTACCAGATTATTGCCTCCCATTCAGGTCAACCAATCGAAAAGGTTGAACAGGATTCGGATCGCGACTACTGGATGACTTCCCAGGAAGCAAAGGATTACGGCATGATCGACGATATCCTGATCCGCACAAAAAAGTAATTGGGGCTTTTTCCCAATAGTAACCCTTATTTTTTAGAATGAAAAAAATAGATAAATGCTCCTTTTGTGGCCGTGAAAAGAAGGATGTTCAGCTTCTGATTGCCGGAATGGAAGGTCACATCTGTGAAAGCTGTATCGAGCAGGCTCATGCAATCATCGATGAGGAATTTAAAAAAGGTAAAAAGTTTGATCTGACAGGTGTTGAATTGAAGAAACCCAAAGAAATAAAGGAATTCCTCGATTTATATGTGATCGGGCAGGAGGATGCAAAAAAAGTTTTGGCAGTTGCCGTTTACAACCATTATAAGAGGTTGAACCAACGTGCCGATGATGAAGGAACAGAAATTGAAAAATCCAATATTATTCTTGTTGGCCCTACTGGGACAGGTAAAACCCTGCTAGCCAAAACGATTGCGAGGATGTTGCATGTGCCGTTTACAATTGTTGATGCTACTGTGCTCACTGAAGCCGGTTACGTGGGTGAAGATATCGAAAGCCTGCTTACCCGTCTCCTTCAGGTTGCCGATTACAATGTTGAAGCTGCCGAACGCGGGATTGTATTTATTGACGAAATTGATAAAATTGCACGCAAAGGTGATAATCCATCCATTACGCGTGATGTATCAGGTGAGGGTGTTCAGCAAGGTTTGTTGAAATTATTGGAAGGTTCTGTTGTGAATGTGCCGCCTCAGGGTGGCCGTAAGCATCCCGAACAAAAGATGATCCCTGTTGATACCAAGAATATTTTGTTTGTTTGTGGTGGGGCATTCGAAGGGATTGAGCGCAAAATTGGGCAACGGTTAAATACGAAGGTTGTTGGTTACAAAGCTAGCCTCGATAGTGGCAATGTGGACCGCAACAACCTGCTCCAATATGTTTCTCCCCAGGATCTCCGGTCGTTTGGTCTAATTCCTGAGATAGTTGGGAGGCTTCCTGTGCTGACACATCTTGTCCCATTGGAGCGGGAGGCATTACGCCGAATTTTGACAGAACCAAAAAACTCTATTATCAAACAGTATCAGAAGCTGTTTAAAATGGATGGGATTAAAATCTCTTTTCCTGAAGAAACGCTTTATCTTATTGTGGATAAAGCCATTGAGTTTAAATTGGGAGCGCGTGGCTTAAGGGCTATTTGTGAGACGGTGATGATCGATGTGATGTTTGAAATGCCATCGGGTTCAAGTACTGAAATTGTGATCACGCCAGAATTTGCAAAAGAGAAAATAGAGAAGGTGAGTGCCATACGGCTACAGGTTGGCTGATAACCACTAAGAGAAAAAAAGAGGTCGTATTGTTTTCAATACGACCTCTTTTTTTTGTAAAACAAAAATCAATCCGGCATCTTATAAACAATCGAGTTGATCGTCATACCTGCACCAACAGAGGTGAGAATAATAATATCCCCTTTGTTGATTTGATGGTCATGCATTTTATCCTTTAAAATCAGGTCCAGCAATGTCGGGACCGTCGCAGTAGATGAGTTTCCAAACTTTTGAATGGTCATAGGCATAATAGTTTTATCATATTCCCGTTTACCATATAATTTGAATACGCGACTTAAAATCGCCTCATCCATTTTTTCGTTTGCCTGGTGAATCAGAACTTTATTGACCTCATTAAGGTGGAGGCCTGCTTTGTCAAGGCTCTCTTTTACGACGCCGGGAACCGTACTTAATGCATAGGCATAAACCTTTGACCCTAACATTCTCAGGTATTTGTACTCTTTTGGATTATCAGGGTTGGCAGAGCTTCCCATCAAAAGCATGTTATGGTCAAAATCAGAGCGGCTTGCCTGCGACAAAATTCCAACAGGTTTTTCGCTTTCAACACCTTCAACAATCACTGCCCCTGCTCCATCTGAGAATATCATTCGGTCACGATCGTAGGGGTCGGCAATTCTGGATAAAACATCGGCCCCAATAACCAAACCACGTTTATAGGTCCCACTTTTGATTAAGGCATCTGCGATGACCATGGCCGTAGTCCATCCAGGACAACCAGAGGTTACATCATTTGTCATGATTGACGGATTGCGAATCCCAAGTTTTGTTTTTACCCGATTGGCAAGGGATGGCATTTGGTCAGGGACAAGTATCCCATCCACAATATCCCCAAAATTATGGGCAACCAGAATAAAATCGAATGTTTCAGGATCAATTCCTGAAGTTTCTATTGCATCACGGGCTGCAAACGTTGCAAGATCGCTGGTCACCTGGTCTGAATCAGCATATCGTCGCTCCTCTATATTCGTAATTTCAAAGAATTTACGGATGATCTCCGAATTTGGGGTTTCAAACTTTTTCGAAGTCACAGGGTCAAAAAATTCAACATCCATAAAATACTCATTTGGGATGATTCTTGTAGGAATATAGGAGCCTGTACCAACTATTACTGTATATACTTTTTTATCCATACTTAAATTATTTACTTTTCATAGAGCATTTTTATTATCTATTTTTTCCAATTGAAATGTGTTTCCATCAAAAACTCCATAGGAAATAGTCTCAGAAAACCAATCACTTAACACAAAAATCTTACTATTTTCCGACAATTGAAAATCAATTGCCTGGTGCCTATGCCCAAATACAAAATAGTCAAAGAATTTCTTTTTTAATGTTTTTTTTGCAAATAGTATCTGATGCTCAAGTTCTTCTCCTAAAAATGGAACATGAATGGCACCTCTGCCTAACCGACTGCTTTTAGACCAGTTATGTGCCCATCGAAAACCTAAATCAGGATGTATTTTTGCAAAAGCCCATTGGGCCAGCCTGTTACGGAATATTCCCTGTAGAAACTGGTATTTTTTGTCTGTTTTTCCCAGATCATCACCATGTGCAAGAAAGAATTTTTTCCCCATAAGTTCTGTTTCCCAGGGACCAGTATGGATGATTGCGCCAATTTCGGTACTTAAGTAATCAAATACCCAAATATCATGATTTCCTGCAAAAAAATGAACAGGGATTCCACTATCACAAATACTTGCAATCTCACCAAAAAACCGCACAAATCCTTTGGGAACGACTTTCCGATACTCGAACCAGAAGTCAAATATATCTCCCAATAGTATAATCATTTCGGCATCTTTTCTGACCTGACGAAGCCAGTTTACAAATAGCAACTCCCTTTCCCGATTGTGTTTCAGCGCAGCTGCACCCAGATGGACGTCAGAGGCAAAATATATTTTTTTCGATTGATTCAAATCCCTGGTTGCTTATTTATAGTTTCATGTTAAATAACGTGGCAAAGATATGCCTAAAAAACAATTATTTAAGTATTTTGCTCAAAGTTTGGTCCAGTGCAGGTCCTTTTAGGTTTTTCCCAACAATAGCACCTTCTTTATCCAGTAGATAGTTGAAGGGTATTTCGTGGATGTTGAAATTTGAAGTTGCCTGCATACTGCCTTTCATGTCGCCAACATTGATACATTTTAAATGATCTTCTTCGATCGCATTTAACCAGGCATTTTTGTCATCATCAATACTTACCATAAAAATCTCGAGTCCTTTATTTTTATATTTTGTATAGATTTCCGAAAGAACCGGATTTAGTATCCGCGAGGGACGATCTTTCGCCGACCAGAAATGAAGCAAAACATATTTTCCATGCAATGACCACAAATTTTGTTGGTTGCCAAAAGCGTCCGGTAATACAATGTTGGGGGAATTTACTGCTTTATCTTTTATTGCATTTGTGAGCTTTTTACTGTTTTCGGTTTTAACCAATTGTAGCGTGTTGTTGTAAAGTGCAATAACCTGTTCGTTTTTGGGATAAACAGAGAAAAGTGCCGATGCAGCCATTTTCATTGTCTGGAAATCGCTTACCACAAAATTTGATTCATCCCATTTTTGGTAAAGCGCATAGACTGAAGCAAGGGAAAATGGATTTTTTTTAATGAATGAAGTAACGTAACTGGAATGATCCGTGATAACGCCCATGTATCTTGTGTTCCATTCATTGCATTTTGTTGCATAAAGGGCATCATTTTTATGGGCATTATAAAGCAGTCGCAATGAATCCGTTTCCGTTTTGGCCCTGACAAATCGGTTGTCAAGTTCGCGCAGCCTTTCAGAACCAACCGATCCTGAAATTTTATAATCTTGCGTAAAACGTTTGTATGAGCCTCTAATTGTGGCATTTTCTGCAGAATCAATCAATAAAGTGATAAAACTGTTCTTTGAAAGCTTAAGAGAATAAAATGTTGGAGTGGATGTTCTCCCTTTAAATGTGAACTTACCCTCCTTATCAATTTTGACCGAATCGGGCAACGATGGGTTACTTATCAGGATTTTCTGGAAGTAAACAGTTTTCCCAGCCCCTCCATCCAATTGCCCTGAAATGGTGAAATTTGATTTCTTGCCGCACGAAACCATAAAGAACAAAGCGATCAGAAAGTAAAAAGCCCTTTTTGCTGAAGATTGCATATATCAGTTATCTAATTGTAAATTAATAATATAACTTATAATTTTAAAAACATGTAATCGTTTTTGTTATTTACAAGTTAAGGGTAACAAAAATATAAATTCTTAGCGAATACTCACCACTTGCAACAGTTTTGATCAGGTTAAATTATCTGTGAATAAAAATTAGGCTGAACCAGGTTTTTTTGACTATTTTTGCACCCTGAAAATTCTGGAAAGTGCAAATTCATTACGATTTAGGTCATTTTAAAGCTGTTAACCCTGTTGTTACAATAGGAACATTTGATGGGGTACATTTGGGGCATCGCGAAGTCATCTCCGAACTTAGGCAAATTAGCAAAGTTTCTGGAGGTGAATCGGTCGTTTTTACTTTTGAGCCTCACCCTCGGGTTGTTGTTCTTCCCCAGGAAGATTCAATCCGGTTATTGTCAACCATTGAGGAAAAAATCAACTCATTCGGGAAAATGGGAATTGACCATCTTGTAATTTATCCTTTCACTGAAGAGTTTTCTAAACTGTCATACAAGGATTTTGTGACAAATATTCTGGTTGACCAAATGAGATTATCTTGTCTTGTTGTGGGTTATGATCATCGTTTCGGACAAGGCCGTAAAGGTGATTTTAACGCCCTTGAAGTACTTTCAAATTCGTTTAACTTCAAGGTTGAACAACTTTCCCAATTTCTTGTTAATGGTAAATTAGTGAGTTCTTCAAAAATTCGCATGGCTCTTGAAACCGGTAATATTCGTGATGCCACTCTTTATTTGGGATATGAATATCAAATATCCGGTAAAGTCGTTGAAGGGATGAAATTGGGACGCAGGATTGGATTTCCAACTGCAAATGTTGAAACTTTTGACCCTCATAAGTTGGTTCCTGGAGATGGTGTTTATGCTGTAAAGGTCAATATTGGTAAAGAAATTTACTCTGGGATGTGCAATATTGGTTTCCGTCCAACTGTCAATTTCAATGTCGATCATAGGAGTATCGAAGTTCACATTTTTGATTTTGACCAGGATATTTATGGCACTGTCGTAACCCTGAATTTCATAGAGAAGATTCGTGACGAACGTAAATTTTCAAACATCTACGAATTGCAGGAGCAACTTAACAAAGACAAGGTTTCTGCATTACATCTGGCATTATACCAAAATAAGTAAGAATTTATTTTAAGTTTCAAAATAATAAAAATAATAATAATGAATTGTCAATCAGATTATTATAAGGTTAAAGATATTTCTTTGGCTGAATTTGGCCGGAAAGAGATAGATATTGCAGAAAAAGAGATGCCAGGCTTGATCTCGCTTCGTAAAAAGTATGGGGAGGCCAAACCATTGAAAGGGTCTCGCATTATGGGATCCTTGCATATGACGATCCAGACTGCAGTTTTGATTGAAACCCTGGCAGAACTTGGAGCTGAAGTCCGTTGGTGCAGTTGCAACATCTTTTCAACACAGGATCATGCCGCTGCCGCAATTGCAGTTGCAGGTGTTCCTGTTTTTGCCTGGAAAGGTGAGACTTTGGCCGAATATTGGTGGTGTACTGAAAGGGCGTTGGATTTCGGATCTGGTCTGGGACCCACGCTGATTGTCGATGATGGGGGAGATGCCACCATGATGATCCATAGGGGGTTTGAGGCAGAAACCAATTCACTTTTTCTGGATGGGGCCGATCTTGCAGAGGATGAATTGGAATTGAATAAAATTCTGAAACTGGTCCTTTCCATCGATTCAACCCGTTGGCATCGTCAGGCAAACGAAATTAAAGGTGTTTCTGAGGAGACAACAACAGGTGTTCATCGGCTCTATCAGATGGTAGAACAAGGGAAACTGCTGTTCCCGGCTTTCAATGTGAACGATTCTGTTACAAAATCAAAGTTCGATAACCTATATGGTTGCCGCGAATCACTGGCAGATGGGATCAAAAGGGCAACTGATGTAATGATTGCCGGAAAGGTTATTGTTGTAGCTGGTTATGGCGATGTGGGCAAAGGATGTGCCAGGTCGATGCGTGGTTACGGAGCTCGGGTTATTGTCACCGAGATAGATCCTATTTGTGCCTTGCAGGCTGCCATGGAGGGTTTTGAAGTAAAAACAATGGATGACGTTGTAAGTGAGGGCAATATTTTTGTGACAACCACCGGAAATCTTGACATAATTACAGGTGAACACATGGCTGCGATGAAGGATCAGGCAATTGTTTGTAACATTGGTCACTTTGATAATGAAATTCAGGTTGCACGTTTGGAAAAATGGCCAGGAGTTGTAAAACTGAACATCAAACCACAGGTTGATAAATACATCTATGCTGATGGCCACGCGATCTTTTTGTTGGCTGAAGGGCGTCTTGTGAATTTGGGTTGTGCCACCGGACATCCTTCATTTGTAATGAGCAATTCGTTTACGAATCAGACATTAGCCCAGATAGAATTGTGGACCAAACCATACGAAATTGGGGTTTACAGATTGCCAAAACACCTTGACGAGGAGGTTGCACGGCTTCACCTCGAACAGCTTGGGGTGAAACTGACTGTTCTAACGCCTTCACAGGCCAGCTATTTGGGTATTTCCGAAAATGGACCCTACAAACCTGAACATTACAGATATTGAGAACCATATATTTTATAGTACAAAGGCGGTAAGGATAACTTGTAAAGTACCTTTACCGCCTTTGTTCTGGTTTCAAGTTTTGAAAATATAACAGAATCAATTGCTTAATACTTATTTCCATCTATTTCCTTATTTCTAAGTTTTTCCGTATATTGTAATTTACTGGGCTTCTTAATTAATGACTGTGAGCGTCTCAAATCCTGTACTAATATTATACGATTGAAGATAATGGGTGGCTGGTCCTGAAATAGGTTGCCCGTTTCCCATCAGGTTAAAAACTGACCCGCATTTATTGCATTTACCGAAAAACCCACTGCTGTAAACCATTCCTGGAGGTGAAGTCAGGTTTTTCACAGGTTCCAATTCCACAATACCAGAGTAATCTTTCTCATTCGGGCAACATGCATCAAATGCTCCATATTGTCCCAGATCTGGATTGATACACGATACAATTACACCTTTGACCCCGTAATTTTTAAACATGATTGAATTTCCAGGTATTTTCAAGTGATTTTGATTGACAAGTGAGATATAAAGGCTTACTTTTACGTAAGGTAGAAATGTGTTGCTGTCTTTTGTGCAGCTGACAAGAAAAAAAGCCACCATTCCTGCAAGGGTCAAATTAATAAATCTGATCAGTTTTGACTTTAACATTTTTATTATTTTTATACGCTGCAAAATTAGGCAAAATGAATTGCAAATTGTTACAGTTCCTGAATGTCATTTGAGATTATGCCTTTATGGATCTCAAATTTTAGACTCATTCAGTTGAAGGAAGTCGATTTTTGTGATATTTAGAGCCGAAAGTTGGCCTAAAATATGTTGTTGAATTATTTTAAGCCGAAAGCTTGTATTTTTCTTAAAGATTAATGTAAATTTGTGCTTTATCATAGCGGGAAGAGTTCCGGCAATCCGGGGTTCTTCTCATTTTTTATGTATTATTAGTAATTTATTAACAGATGGGCAAAGTTAATTATGTTTCTGCTGATGGATTGAAAAAGCTTAAAGCAGATCTGCACCAAATGATCAATGTGGATCGACCTGCCATTTCCAAGTTGATTGGAGAAGCGATCGAAAAAGGGGATATTTCTGAAAATGCGGAATATGATGCTGCAAAAGATGCACAAGGAATGCTTGAGGCCAAGATCGCTGCTTTACAGACTCAGTTGGCTGGTGCCAGAATTATTGATCAATCGAAAATTGAAACTGATGTGGTTCAGATTATGAACAAAGTAACGATTAGAAATATAAAAAATAATTCTACAATGGCCTATACGATTGTATCTGAGCACGAAGCTGATTTGAAGCAAGGAAAGATAAGTGTGAATACACCTATCGCGAAAGGCCTTATGGGTAAAAAAATAGGCGACTCAGTTGAAATAAAGGTACCGTCAGGTGTAATTCCTTTCGAAATCATCAATATTGAAATTGGTTTATAAAAGAAAAAGCACCTGAAAGTATGGCTAGTATTTTTACCCGGATTGTAAATGGTGAGATTCCTTGTTATAAAATTGCGGAAGACGAACACTTTTTCGCTTTTTTAGATATTTTCCCACTGGCAGTTGGACATGTACTTGTAATTCCCAAAAATGAGATCGATTATTTATTTGATCTTGATGACAATGAGATTGTGGGATTAATGTTGTTTTCAAAACGGGTTGCTATTGCAGTGAAAAAGGCGATTCCTTGTGTAAAAGTTGGTGTTGCTGTTCTTGGACTTGAAGTTCCTCATGCCCATATTCACCTTGTTCCCTTGAACAGTGAAAGCGATATCAATTTTGCAAAACCCAAATTGAAATTGTCAAGCGATGAGTTTGTGGAAATTGCCTCCAAAATATCCAACGTTTTTATTTGATTTTAATGATTTTGTAAATTAATTAAAATCAAAGCTATAGCAAGCTTCTTGTACATTTACTTTTGAATTTTCAGTCTCTCTTTTCTTCGGTCTCCAGTCTTGGTTCTCCGCATGGCCCCATGCTCCCTGCCCCAAGCCCCTTGCTACTTCACTCTCCCAGGGTTTTTCCGGATAAATTCTGCCCAATTTTTAATCGAACTGTCACCGATTGGATTATTCATTTGAAGGTAATGGCAAACTGCGGTGGCCAGCCCATCTGTGGCATCAAGGTCACTAGGCGTGATCTCCAATTTAAACATTTGTTTCAGAAAATAGGCAACTTGTTCTTTAGTTGCTGACCCATTGCCGGTTATTGCCTGCTTTATTCGAAGAGGGGCATATTCATAAATGGGGATTCCCCTATACAAGGAAGCAGCCATTGCAACACCTTGGGCACGACCAAGTTTTAACATTGATTGAACATTCTTACCAAAGAAAGGAGCTTCGAGGGCAGTTTCATCAGGTTTATACTCGTCAACGAGATGGAGTGTGCGATTAAAAATATGGTTAAGTTTTTGATAATGACCTGAAAAACCATCCGTTTTTATTACCCCGATGGCAACAATCTGAACCTTGTTTTTTATTATTTTTATTACTCCATATCCCATGATATTCGATCCGGGATCAATTCCGAGTATAGTTTTATTTATTTCCAATTGGACTTTATTAATGCATCATCAATTTCGCCTTCACATGTTCATCGTTGTAATCGATGATCAATTCCCTGATCCGCTTTTCAACATCATAACTATTGGCATTAACAGGTAAACCATTGAAAGCATTGCAGAAAAGCATGAAATCCTCCAATGCATCGCCTGAAAGACCTGAAATTCTTGAGACTATATCTTTGTTATATACCAGTGACAGCATTTGAAAATCACGCTCGGAACGAATGACAGCCAAAGTCGTCCTTTTCTCTTTTTCAGACTTGCTTAAATGATACGAAATGAAAGAGAACGGCCTGAAAATGGCAGTCAGAACCGTAGGTTTCGAAGCAAAATAATCACTTCGCAACTCGACCGGAACATTGACTGATTTTCCTATTGGGATACCACTCATATTAACTTTAGGTGCTGCTCCCTGAACATCCACCTGTTCGACCAATATGCGGATCGGGGCGAGCATTATTTTTGTTAGGGCATTTCCTGAAGAAATGATTTCACTGACAGGAACTCTTTTCTCTTTATATCCAAGTGATTTAAAGGTCAGTGTGTCAGATGGATCGGCTTGTATCGAAAAACTTCCAAGTGCGTCCGACATTGTGCCACCCCTGATCCTCAAATTAAGCACAGAAGCATAGCCAACACCTTCTTTTGTTACCTGATCAATCAATTGTCCTTTGATGCTGACCATATCCTCTGGAAAATAGAGCTGGCCAAAGGTTTTTACCAGAAATCCTGCCGAAATAACAATTATCAACAAAAGCATTCTGAAATATCTCGTAGCGATCTGCATAATTTTCAATGTTGTATAAATTTACAGCAAATTATTTGGTCGATATTTGTCAATCGTTCTCAATAATCTTAGGATGCATTAAATACCTGATTGGTTGTTTGGCAATTATACTTCCATCGATTTCCCCTCTAAAATTTGAAAGTTAGTCCAATTTAAGTTGAAAAGATAGGATTATAGTGGCCTAAAACTTCAGGTCTTTGATCCTTTCCATCGCGGTGATCACGTTTTGACGGTCTGCAAACGCAGAAAACCGGAAATACCCTTCCCCTGAAGGACCAAAACCGGAACCTGGTGTACCGACTACATTGGCCTCATTCAGCAATTTGTCAAAAAACTCCCAGGAAGTCAGGTTATTTTTTGTTTTTACCCAAACATAGGGTCCATTTATACCTCCAAAAACCTTGTATCCTAAATTTGTCAGGCTTTCACGTATTGTCTGTGCATTCTTCAGATAATAGGAAATAGTTTCCTTTACCTCTTTCTTACCTTGATCCGTGTAAATTGCAGCAGCAGCTTTTTGCACCGGATAAGATACTCCGTTAAATTTTGTTGTGTGCCGGCGCATCCAGAGTGGTTTTACAGCAAAGGGATTTCCTTTGGTGTCATAGGCATAAAGTTCATTGGGAATCACTGTGAATGCACATCGGGTTCCGGTAAATCCTGCAGTTTTTGAAAAACTCCTGAATTCGAGTGCCACACTTTTGGCTCCTTCAATTTCGAAAATTGAGTGTGGAATAGCTGGATCTGTTATATATGCTTCATATGCAGCATCATACAATATAATGCTTTTGTTCGCGATTGCGTAATCGACCCACTTTTTAAGGACTTCCTTGGTTGCAACAGTTCCTGTAGGATTATTTGGAAAGCAGAGAAAAATCAGGTCGGGCCGTGTTGAAGGCAATTCGGGAATAAATCCATTTGCTTCGTTGCATGGCATATAAATGATGTTATCGAAGTAACCATTCGACTGACATATCCCAGTCTTTCCCGACATGACAGTTGTATCGGCATATACCGGATAAACCGGATCACTAATTGCAATAATATTTTGATTGCCAAAAATTTCCTGGATATTTCCGGTGTCACATTTTGATCCGTCCGATACAAATATTTCATCAGGCGAAATTTCAACACCCCGTAATCGATAATCATTTTCAGAGATCGCTTCACGTAAGAAATCATATCCCTGCTCAGGGCCGTAGCCTTTGAAACTTTCTTTTCTCCCCATTTCGTCAACACCTTCATGGAAAGCCTTTAGAATTTCAGGCGTGAGTGGTTGTGTCACATCGCCGATTCCCATCCTGATGATATCCTTGTCTGGATTTAATGCTGCAAATTCTCTGACCCTGCGGCTGATCTCGGGAAATAAATACCCTGCTTTTAATTTCAGGTAGCTCTCGTTAATGTATGCCATTTAATATAAGGTTTTTGTGTTAATGACTGATATTATCCATGCGTTAAGGAAGGCAAAGGTATGAAATATTTATCTTGGATTTTTGAATTGACATTATGGTTGCAATTAAGTTAAGATGTTATTGTCTTAACATATAATGTATGTAATTGTAAATTAGATAGATAGATTATTTCATTGTTGATTTTATATGAAATCAGGATTTTGATGTAAAGTATTTTAAGGGCTGGAAGATATTTCAAATCCTGCCTAGTTTTGGAAAATTAATTTGAAAACTGGTTTTTGACCCCGTGAAACACCCAACTCATTATACACTTCATAAGCAATTGTCATTGAGATCAGCTCTTTTCGCATCTGGACTGTTGACTCATCCCAAATCCACCGCTCAGCGAACTGAATTTTGCTGATTTCCTTTCGTGTGAACAGTTTCTCCTCTTCCATTTTCCGGATTTGTTCAATCGATAATTTTTCTCCGGTAAAGTAGTCGTAGGCGGTTGCCCTTCCTTTGTAAACGTTTTCGAAAACCTTGTCAATAAGAGTTTTGCGATCAAATTTAGCCAAACACTCAACTCCCCAGGCATCAGTCGAATCACGGTTGATCAGGAACGTATCATAAATTATTTCACCTACCGGTACAATCCCGGCCGATGGTTTTACATTTTCCGAATTTTGACAAGCTGAAAAGAAAATCACCAGAAAAAGAAACTCAAGGCTGATTTCTGTTAAATGTAAGCCTTTCGCCCTTAACATCTTCAAAAAATGTTCCGGCAGAATTTGGATTATTGTTTTCATAAACGATGTTGCCGTTTACAAATGTTTGATTTATAAAGTAATAGAATGATTCCCCTTCGAATGGCGACCATCCGCATTTGGAGAGGATATTCTCTTTGGTAACTGTCCACCGGGATGCATCAACGAGCACAAGGTCTGCTTTATATCCCTTGCGGATATATCCTCGTTTTTCAATCCCAAATAAATCGGCCGGGTTATGGCACATCTTTTCAACGACTTTTTCAAGCGTGATCTTGCCATTTCGGCTAAGTTCAAGCATTGCAACCAGCGAATGTTGGACAAGTGGTCCACCCGAAGGCGATTTGAAATAGGTTTGATCTTTCTCTTCGAGCGTATGGGGGGCATGGTCGGTCGCGATTACATCGATACGATTATCGGTTAATCCTTTTAACAATGCCTGACGATCATTTGCCGATTTGATTGAAGGGTTCCACTTAATATGTGTCCCCAGTTTTTCGTAATCAGATTCTGAAAACCATAAATGATGGACACATGCCTCACAGGTGATCTTTTTTCCTTTTACAGGTCCCGCATCAAAAAGTGCTATTTCGCCAGCAGTCGAAAGGTGCAGGACATGCAGCCGGGTTCCAAATTTCTTTGCCAATTCAACTGCTTTCGACGTTGATTTAAAGCAGGAATTTGTGTCCCTGATTTTTGAATGTTCCCAAATCGGAACGTCTTCGCCATATTTTTCGCGTGCCTGGGCAATGTTTGCCTGAATGATTTGTTCGTCTTCACAATGTGTTGCAATCAGCATCTTCGACTTTGCAAATAAGGCTGACAGGGTTTCTGGATTGTCAACCAGCATATTACCAGTTGAGGAACCCATAAATACCTTTATTCCGCAAACATTTGAAGGATCTGTTTTTAGCAACTCTTCCAGGTTTTCGTTTGTAGCACCTATATAAAAGGAGTAATTGGCCAGAGAAACTTTAGAAGCAATTTGGAATTTCTGTTCCAATAACTCTTGTGTAACGGTTTGTGGGACAGTGTTGGGCATCTCCATAAAAGAGGTGATTCCACCAGCGATTGCGGCATTGGATTCTGTTTTGATATCACCTTTGTAGGTTAGTCCTGGTTCCCTGAAATGAACCTGATCGTCGATTACTCCAGGAAGAAGTAATTTCCCCGAAGCATCAATAACCTCCGATTGCGCGAGAATATTTGCTGGAACAGCCTCCCTGAAAATTTTTTCAATAATTCCGTTACGGATCAGGATACTGGTGTCCCTTAAGATTTTACCTTCATTTACAACTTTGGCATCTTTGATGACGATGTCTTTCATGATAAAATTTTAATTGTTTATCGTTATTTAATTAATTATGGTAGTTGACCTTTTAAATGTGAAAGTAGTTAAAATATTTTGGTTTTAGTCAGTTTTTTTTGAAGGGTTTAAAATAACTCCTGATTTTCATTTTTAAAACTCCTTTAAAAGCTTCACCAAAAATTCCGCCGCTCATCTTTGAAGTCCCTTCTTTTCTGTCAGTAAAAATAATGGGTATTTCATTGATCTTAAATCCATGTCTCCAGGTCCTGAATTTCATCTCAATCTGAAATCCATATCCCTTCATTTTAATATTTTCAATGCCTATGTTTTCGAGAACTGCTTTTCTGTAACATTTAAATCCGGCAGTCGTATCCATGATTGGCATTCCAGTGACTTTTCGTACATAAACAGAAGCAAAATACGACATTAAAACTCTTTTGAGCGGCCAATTAATTACATTAATACCTGATTTATAGCGTGATCCAATTGTCAAGTCAAATCCCTGATCGTGACAGGACCGATAAAGCCGAACAAGATCGTTGGGGTCATGAGAAAAATCAGCATCCATTTCGATTATATAATCGTAACTGTGTTCAAGTGCCCATTGAAAACCTGTTATATAGGCTGTTCCCAAACCCAATTTACCTGATCGTTCAATTAAATATAGTCTATTTGTAAATTCAGGGATTAAATTTTTAACGATAGTCGCTGTTCCATCGGGCGAATTGTCATCCACAATCAGGATGTTGAAATCAACTTCAAGGGAAAATACTTTTCGAATTATTCGAGATATGTTCTCTTTTTCGTTGTATGTTGGAATAATTACTATGCTTTTGGACACCTTATTTTTGTTTATTTTAAGGTGTAAATATAATATATTTGATAATTAAAATCTTTATTTATTGATTTTGATCACAAATTTTCTGAGAATATCATCGATAATCTCCGGATGAACAGTTTACATTACATATAGTATGGTCCAGGTTTTGGTCTTTACACGAAGAAATTTTTTTCATTTTTGAACCAGCAATTGGATGAATTATGATTTTATTTTTTATTCTTGATTGAGCAATATTTTTAATGTCCAGAAAATCAATAAGATATTTGATCATTATTTTTTTTCATATTTTTTTGTCGGATTTGGTTGATACGAAGAAAACCTTTCTACATTTGCACCACGAAAACGGGGAGCATTACAGCGGGAAGATTTCGGGTTCATTGTAGGTTTTGATTGGTTGAAAAGTTTGGCTGTTTGTTCAAAAAAAGAATTTAAAAAAGTTTTGGGGAAATGGAAAAAGGGATTACCTTTGCCGAACTTTCGCCTTAAAAAAAGCCGGGGGTGGATTTAAAAGAACAAAGAAGAACAGAGTTCATTGAAGATATTGAGAAGGTAAGAAAACGAACTAAGAAGACGAAAGCTGGGAAGCTTTTGGGGATAAGATAGAGAGTTCAAGAAAGCCGGGTCAGGACAGAAACATATTTAAAATTTTCTATACAACGGAGAGTTTGATCCTGGCTCAGGATGAACGCTAGCGGGAGGCTTAACACATGCAAGTCGAGGGGTAGAGTAGCAATACTTGAGACCGGCGCACGGGTGAGTAACGCGTATGCAACCTGC
>Ga0209083_1001153_pt1 | contig 31832 bp, 17 predicted proteins | sample AM7aDNAmetaG_FD_184132 | JGI IMG/M metagenome (GOLD analysis project Ga0209083, IMG submission 184132) | Freshwater microbial communities from Finland to study Microbial Dark Matter (Phase II) - AM7a DNA metaG (SPAdes) (version 3) | ecosystem: Environmental > Aquatic > Freshwater > Lake ... | reverse complement strand
AAATCATTTTTTCGTTATGGAGAGAATTTCGTACTTACGGAGCGAATTGTTCCTCATTCCCAACTGGCTGCCAAGATTGCACTCCCCTGGAGAACGGGAGATTGCCCCATCGTATCACATTGAATGGACTGAATTTGTTGATCTTCAGCCCTTTCTGGGCTGAGATGTCGGGGCGGTCATTTCAATGATCGGAAACAATACTTTTTCCCAGGTTACAAAAATGTCAGTCCCCTGCCATAACACCCTTTACTGGTACAATTGTGATCAATCGGTTATTTAATTCATTCATTTTCCTATAGGCTTTGACCAAAGACTCCGGAAGTTCGCCATGGTATCCGATTTTATAAAATGAAAAGCCATTGTAGGGAATGTTGTTTTCGGCCTCATGAAGGTGAAGACGGTTTTCGACGCCTTTTTCCTTAAATTGCAACATAAATGCCTTTTCCCTTTCTTTGTTTAATTGTTTGAATTTGATATCAATCCATGCCGACCCGATATAATTGACGCATTTCTCCTGAATTGTATTCAGGATTTTTCCCTGAGCGAGTTTGTTCAAATAATGTACGAACAGAGAATCTTTCACCGACATTTTGTCAACCCTTTCCGAGTCCTCCTCACTGAATGATCTTTCATTTTTATGACTGGTTAAAAGGAAATACTTTTTCTTGGCTTCGAAAAACAGGATGTACTCTTTTTCTTTCACAGCGTACTGCTGCGGATAAACGTCGATGGAGGCTTGCTGGTTTTGCAACAGGTAATCTGCCATTTTATTTACGAACTTTTCCTGACCGGACAGGAGCTTGCTTTTTCGCATTTCCCATTTCAGGGTCAGGGATTTCTCGATTTCAGCTTCAATATTTTTCACTTCTAAGCGGTAAGAACCTGTAGCAGGTTTCACGAAAATATTTTCAATCAAATCTATAAGTACATCGTGCAAATGAAATTTCGGGTTCTTCAGGTTCCCGGTTATCGGAATCTGGTAATCGATCACATTGCCACGTTCACGAATAAGAGACATGATCAATGGCAAAGGCAGCCATTTTTTATCTTTATTTCTCACCCGCCCGGTTCTTCGCGGGTCAATGATGATCACATGGTTGTTGCTTTGGATCATCCCGTCCCTTACTTTCCATGAACCCTTTAGTTCGATGGTTCCCTTGTCGAGCGGGAAAGAAGTATAGGTGATCAGATAGGGATTGAACATGGAGGCAGGGATTTTCTGAAGATGATACTGTATGTTAAAATCCATGCTGTCCCTGGGATTGATGCTTAATGTCACTGTTGCATAGCCATATGGCTTGATACCGGATTTAAAAGAAACAGTGACCATGTCCTTCTTTTTATCGACAGAGTCTGCAATGATATACAATGGATATAAATCTGCGGAGAACTTCTCGCTGATGGCGAAATCATTATATTTCAGGTCGCAATTGTAAATCCCCAACCGGTCAATCTTGTATTTACTTTGAAAGAAATTTTTCGCCAGCACTTTAATGTATCGGGCCAGTTCAATGACCAGGTTAAATCTGGCAGGATCGGATTTGGCGGCTGCAATATTGGCGCCGCCTTTCCCAATCATCATTTGTACATTATCCAAATAGTCATACCGTTCATATTTTAAAAATGGATGAATGAGTGATATTGAGTCGAACAGGTATTTAAGATTCTTCGGACTTATTTCCTTAATAGCCAGTACCAGTTTGTCGAAAGAGGCATAATCCTCGTCCGGATTTTTCCCAAAATGAAAATCATTGATTGCCAATTGCCCCGACATCGTAAGATTTTCTTCTTCAATCAGGTTGCCTGTCGCTTTCACATCTGCATCAAGGTTGGCAGAAAAGCTTCCATTGTTCGTTAAATCCCTGAGGTATTGTTGAATGATATTTAAATCGAATTGATGAGCGACAACGGCATACCGATAATCAAGGGTTTTAAGATTGATCATGAAATTACCTTTCATTTCACCGGTTCCAATACCTGGCAACAATGAAAATTGCACAGCAACGGTGTCCACGTTCCATCGTTTTCCGGAACTTTCCAAATTAACTTTTTTAATAAAGTAATTTATGGGAGTGAGTTTTTCATGATAATGGAGTTCCCCGCCAATTATTTTTATCCCCAGGATGTTAAAATGAAACTTTGAAGGGGTTGCACCGGGCTTTTCAGGAGTGAATTTTGTTATGATATCATTAAAATTAAAATCCTTTTTATATTGAATGACTGTTCCTTTTGGCTGGTCTAACGTGATTTCTGTGATTTCGACCGTTTTAGATAAAAGTTTTAGCATGGCAAAATCTGCGCTTACGCCATTTGCTGAAAAGAAAATGCTGCCGCCTTCCTTATAGCCAGGCAGACTTTTTGATTCATAAATTTTGAGATTGCTAATGTGTACGTAACCGGTAAAAGGATTCAGGTAGACCCATCCCAGTTCAATTTGCCTACCAGTGTATTTCTCATCGTACTTTTCAACCAGATATTTTGCAACAGGTGAAATCAAAGCAATAACTATAATGAAGATGACGAGGATCGAAATGACGACTATAAGGGTTGTTTTTTTCAACCTGCTGTTTGAAATTCTCATTTTTCAAATTATCATAACGGTTCACCCATTAACAGCAACACAAGCAACTCCTTACACATTTTCCATCCATTATAATCCCCCTGATAAAAGAAATTTCAATCCCGGCAATTTTTCGTTTTTAGCCGGTTTCAAAGAAGATTGGATGGGATCATTGAAAGCAATGCCTCAGAATAACAAAGCAGTTATACACCGAAGATGTTTTTTAAGCCGATTAAATGGATCCATTAATTTAGCAGTAAAGTTGCATACTAAATCCCAGGAAAGTGTTGCAAAACTCTATAAATAGATTACATCATTCACACATTTTCCAGTGTGTTGCGTTTTTTAAGTTTCAGGGATTTAAAGAAGGAGGGAGTCAGTCCTGTAATTTTCTTAAACTGGTGTGAAAGGTGCGCCACACTGCTGTAATGGAGCTTCCAGGCAATTTCCGACAGGTTTAATTCATCATAAATGATCAGCTCTTTCACCCGCTCTATTTTATGAAGGATAATGAAATGTTCGATGGTAATACCTTTTGTCTCTGAAAAGAGATTTGCAAGGTAGGTGTAATCGTAATGTAATTTTTCACTCAGGTAATCGGAAAAATTGGTCTTTGGCAACTCCTCATTATAGTGGACCATTTCGATAATAACATTTTGCACCTTTTCGATCAGGATTGCCTTTTTATCATCCATTACCTCAAGCCCCGACATGAGCAGCGCCTTTTGCAATTGCCTGATTTGTTCCTGTGTGGTCTCTTCCATGATCTCCACCTCTCCCAAACCAACTGTGATATAATGCAATCCCAGGTTCTTTAATTCCTCTTTCACGATCATTTTGCATCGATTGCTGACCATGTATTTGATGTAGATTTTCATTTTCGTGCCATTTAAATTAACGTGACGCGCGACGCGTGATGGGTAACAGGAGGAACCCTCCTGCTCACCTGTGTGCCGGTTTACCTGTCTGCTTTTTTAGTAACTTTACGCCATCATCAAAATTAATATTTTTATTTATAACCAGGAGTTTGTTCCTTTCCGTTGAACGATTGATGGAGGGTGCAACAGGCTTTAATGACCTAATAATCCAGGAAATCCGTTTGAAAGCAAGAATGAAAAGAATATTTTTTACAGCATTTCTGTTAACGCTAATAAGTTTTTCATGGGCGCAGGGCTGGCGAACCGGGGAGATGGAAGTCAGGGTGCTTGTCTTTCAACCTGCTGATATTCAAAATATTATAAGTCTTGGATTGAATTATGAACCAGCGTCCACTGATGGGAATACCGTGAGGATGTATCTTGTTCCTGAGGAGTTGAAAATATTACAAAACAGCCAGCTACGGTACCAGGTTACCATCCCGGATTTAAATAAACATTTTGATCATTTCTGGGATAATCCTCTGTTGCCACCGGGTTATTATTCTTATGATCAGATCATTGGCATCGCCGACAGCCTTGCCGCCAACTTCCCGGCTATCTGTAAAAAAGTAAACTGGGGAACTTCTACCGGTGGCCGTCAGCTTGTTGCATTAAAAATCAGTGATCATGTTGAGACTGACGAGCCGGAAGCTGAAATCATGTTTGATGGAGGTATCCACGGAGATGAAATCGGGGGATCGCAGAACATCATCCTGTTCGCAAGGGATTTATGCCTCGGATATGGTTTCGATCCTGTGATAACCGACCTGGTCAACAACCGGGAAATCTGGCTTTACCTGATGGTGAACCCTGATGGCCGGGTTTCCATGTCGCGTTACAACAACAACGGGGTGGATTGCAACCGCGACAACGGGTACATGTGGAACGGTGAAGGGAACAGTTCAGGTGCATTTTCACAGATTGAGACAAAAGCCTTGCGCAACTGCATCCTGGATAATCAATTCGTCGTGTATACCAATTATCACAGCGGAACCGAGATTCTTTCCTATCCCTGGAGTTACCGTTCAGAATCACCCAGGGATTACGAACACATTGATCACCTTGCCTCCGTGTATGCCAGCACCTCCGGGTATACAAACCTTCAATACGGGCAAGGCTACAACATCATGTACCCCATCAATGGCAGTACCAAGGATTTTCAATATGGCAGTCTTGGAAATGTTGGCTGGTCAATAGAAATATCACTGGAAAAACAACCGCCCCTGGCACAGATCAGCTACTATTACAATGCCAACAAACCAGCCATGATGGCGATGATCGACCAGTGCGGCCGGGGAGTTTCGGGAATGATCACAGATTCTGTTACCGGAGAACCGGTTCGGGCAACCATCTGGGTAAACAACTATTTTCCTGTTTACACGGATCCCGTCGTTGGTGATTTTCACAAGTATCTTTTACCAGGAACTTACACGCTGAGCGTAATGGCCAATGGTTATCAATCCAAAACCATCTCAAACGTTGCTGTTCCGGGACAGGGATCAGCGGTAGCAAATGTGCAGCTGGCACCATTCCCAAAATGGTATGCCTGTAAAGTGATGAGTTGCAGTATTCCCGGCAATAATTTCGGTGATCCGGGATATACGCCGGGTGCTTTGGGTCCACCTGACGCGGTACCCTATTGCCTGGGAAAAAACGGATGGATCGTTCTTGATATGGGTGATACCATATTCAATGGCCCGGGCGCCGATTTTAAAGTCATCCAGGCAGGCGCCAATACCAAATTATACACAGTGTCAGGAGGAAACAACCCCGACGGCCCATTCACAACGATCGGTGTTGGCAGTGGCACCATGAGTTTCGATCTTAACCAGGTTTCCTTAAACAAGGTCCGTTACCTGTATTTAAAAGACAACGGTTCAGGGGCTGCCAGTGGAGCCGGCGCGGGGTTCAACCTCGATGCAGTGGAAATGCTCACCGCGCCGCTCATTGCCAACTTCGCATGCAGTAACAGCACAGTATGCGCGGGTGCTTCAGTGAATTTCTCTGATGTTTCAGGCGGGAATCCAGCCTTGTGGAACTGGTCATTTCCCGGGGGAACACCGTCAACTTCGAATTTGCAAAATCCGGTGAATATCCTTTACAGCACTCCCGGATCTTACAATGTTTCCCTGACCATATCCAACGGGATCAGCACCGGTTCCAAAACCAAACCGGGTTATATCACCGTCCGATCTTTACCTTCAGTCAACCTTGGGATTGATACTTCCATATGCGCATGGAACTCCATTTTGCTGGATGCGGGCAATCCAGGCGATGCATGGCTCTGGTCGACCGGCGCCACAACCCAGACCCTCGTGGCCGATTCAACCGGCGTCGGTTACGGATCAAAGGAGTATTGGGTGAAAGTCACGAATTCAACGGGTTGTGCAATGCCCGATACCATCCTGATCACCTTTGAACACTGTACTATCCTTCCGGAAATTGATCCTCAAAACAGTGTTGCCGTATTCCCAAATCCGTCAGACGGACATTTCATTCTCCTTATCGATGGATTTGAAGGCGGAAACTGGCAATTGTTGTCGGGGATCGGAAGCCTTGTTGAAAAATCGGAAATATCTGCCAAACAATACCAGACAAGCATCGATATTCGGGCAACAGCCCATGGAGCCTATCTCCTGAAAATACAAAAAGGAAATGCAATCCTTGTTAAAAAGATCATCATCATGCCCATCCCCGGAAAATAACTTTTACAACGGGCATTTGCTTACCTTTGCCATGTAAATTCAGGTTATGCAGCTGTTTTATGTTTCCATATTAGAGGGCAACACCTGCGTGTTGAGTGAGGAAGAATCATGGCATTGCATCAAGGTGCTGCGCCTTGGCGCTGGTGATGAAATTAACCTGACGGATGGCCTCGGCAGTTTCTATCAAGGGCGTTTGACAACCCTTCATCACAGAGGCTGCGAAGTTGAAATTGAAACATTACGCACTGTTCCGGCACGTAGCTGGCGCCTTCACATTGCCATGGCGCCTACTAAAAACATCGACCGGTTTGAATGGTTTCTGGAAAAGGCCACAGAAATCGGTATCGAAGAAATTACCCCGCTGTTCTGCGAGCATTCCGAGCGGGAGATCCTCAAGCCACAGCGGTTGGAGAAAGTTTTGGTTTCGGCCATGAAACAATCGCTCAAGGCCTGGCTGCCCCGTTTGAACGAACCCGTCAGGTTTAAGGATTTTGTTACGAGGGGTTATGAGGGACAAAAATTCATGGGATATTGCGAAACAGGCCATGAATCGGAACTTCATGCTATTTACAGGAAAGGTTCCGACGCCCTGGTGATGGTTGGTCCGGAAGGCGATTTTTCGAAAAATGAGGTCAAAATGGCCATAGATTCAGGATTTACGCCTATCAGTCTTGGTTCAAGCAGGCTGCGCACCGAAACTGCCGGAATCGTAGTATGTCAGACGATTGAATTGATGAACAGGATGACCCCACCCTAAATCCCTCCCCAAAAAGGGAGGGACTTTCTTTTCCTTCACATGTTGGGAAAGATGGCAATTGGATTAGGGTAAGTGAAGAAACTGTTCAGGGGCACGCATATTAAACTATAGTTTAAACCTTTTAACATAATAATAAATGGTTTCAGTTGAAAATAAGTTTCTGATCAGCGTTATCTGTATTGTGAGCTTCCTGATTACAACCTCATTTGTTCCGCCTTCGTTTCAGATCGCGTTGCTGAAATATTCAGGTGGGGGTGACTGGTACGCGAACCCGACTTCGCTGCCCAATCTTGTAAAGTTTGCAAACCGAAATCTTGAGACCAATATTGATGAGGCTATTGCTACCGTTGATGTTGGCAGCCCCGAAATCATGAATTATCCCTTTATCCATATGACCGGCCACGGTAATGTCGTATTTTCTGACCAGGAGCTTCAAAACCTGCGGAACTACCTGATGGCAGGGGGTTTTCTGCATATCGATGACAATTACGGACTTGATAAATATATCAGGCCTCAATTGAAGCGTGTGTTCCCGGAACTGGAATTGGTTGAACTGCCTTTTGACCACCCGATCTACCATCAGAAGTTTAACTTTACAAACGGATTGCCCAAGATTCATGAGCATGATGGTAAACCGCCACAAGGCTTTGGTCTGATCTATGAAGGCCGCCTGGTGGTATTTTACACCTATGAATGCGACCTTGGCGATGGATGGGAAGATCCTTCCGTTCATGGAGATTCCGATCCTACCCGGCAGAAAGCTTTGCAAATGGGAGCAAACATCCTTCAATATGTTTTTACGACAAAACAATGAACCTTGAAGGATGGCTCCTGCGTTCTCGTCTTCAACCGGTAGAATCCTGCCAATAATTTTTTACTTTTGTAAGAGTAATTATCAAATTCGCTGCAGAAATTATTATTTATATTTCCTTCATGAAAAAAATTACCACTGTTTTCCTTACCTGCCTTCTTGTGCTGGCAGCATCACCATCGATTTTTGCCCAGGGTACAAAAACCGCGTTTCCCCCTGGCTATACGGTTGACACACGCATCGACAACATGGGTTACTGGCAAAAATGTGCAGCGGCAGGGTTGGTCCCGGTTGAGCCATATGCTCCGGTTCCCCGTGCACGTTACACCGGAAGCAAGGTGCTGCTGCGCGGTGTTTCTGTGATTGATTCCCCTGATGTGCCGGTTACGACCGAACCCTCCAATTCAACCCAGAGTGAGAATTCGATTGTAATCAATCCCAATGATGAAAACATTTTGCTGAACTCCAACAACTCAACACCACAACCGAGCAATGGCAGTGTGAAAGGTGCGGATGCCCTAAAAACGCTTGATGCTGCTGCATCCTGGTCGGGAACGGTTGAGGGTGCAGGCGGATCCAACTCTGGCGACCCTGCCGCTGTAATCGACTTGAACGGGCGGTGGTTTGTCGGCTATATTGACAACGCCAGTGGCCAGAGTGTTTCATATTCCGACAACCATGGAGCCACCTGGACCGTAAGTAAAGTTGCAAACGGAAGTTCTTTAAACATGCTTGATAAAAACCATCTTTGGGCCGATATCAGCCCGACAAGTCCATATAAAAATTACCTTTATGATGGATGGATGGTAAACAACAATATTTATGTTTCACGCTCCATCACCAGCGGTACAAGCTGGTCTGCATCCGTAAACATCAGTGCAGCCACTGCTGCCGGAAGCCATAACCAGGGAATCAACTTTAAATGCGGGCCCGATGGAGATGTTTATGCTGCATGGGCAGTTTACGACAGCTGGCCCAGCGATGAAAAAGCCATTGGTTTCAACTCGTCTCATGATGGCGGAGCCACCTGGGGAACTGCCATCCGGGCCATAAACAATATCAAGGGGATTCGCTCGACCGGCAGCGTACCTCAAAACATGCGAACAAACGCTTTCCCCTCCATGGCTGTCGATATAAGCAACAGTCCTTACCGGGGGACTATTTACGTTGTCTGGACCAACAAGGGATATCCAGGCATCAATACGGGTGCAGGAACCTCTGTTTACCTCATAAAGTCCACGGATAAAGGGATAACCTGGTCAACTCCCAAACGGATCAACTCAGACTCGGCTGCAAGCAAACACCATTACCTGCCATGGATTACCTGTGACCAGGCAAACGGCTATGTAAGCATTGTCTTCTATGATAACCGTAACTGTGCCGCCACGGAAGCGCAGGCATGGATGGCCTATTCCACCAATGGTGGTAATACCTTTACCGATCTCCAGGTGAGTGATGTTACCTTTACCCCTGCAGCAATCCCCAACATGGCCTCGAAATACATGGGCGATTACCTGGCGATCGATTCATACAATGGCAAGACTTTCCCCTGCTGGACGGATACCCGGTCGGGGCACTGCCTTACCTATGTTTCCCCCATCGATATCCTGATACCGCAACCATCCATCACCAATACAGGGAATATTTTAAACGATACCACTTTCGGCAATTCCAACGGCCTGATGGATTATGGTGAAACTGAACTCCTCGGCCTTAAAATGAAGAACACCGGAACTGCCGTAGCTGACGCCGTAACGGTTCACCTCAGTTGCGACAATCCATACATCACTGTGCTTGATTCCATTAAAGATTACGGCCATTTTGATATCGACGAGGAAAAATACATGGCCAACAGCTTTAAATTCAAAGTCAATGATTCCATTCAGGACAATGAACCTGTTATGTTTATTGTCAAAGCCATCGACCAGAAGGATAGCGTCACATGGAGTACTTTCCAGGTCACAGCCCATGCCCCTGACGTGAGCATCATGTCTCTTGCTGTCAGCGATTTACCTCCTGGCGGCAATTCCAATGGCCGCCTCGATCCCGGCGAGGAAGCCACGCTCCTGATCACGACTGCGAACCATGGTATCTGGGATGCCGAGAATGTTGTGAGCAGCCTTTCCTCCCTGAATTCTTATGTGACCATTGGTACGCCAACTTTCAGCATCGGGATGCTTCATGCAGGAGAAACGATCATTGCCTCATTCCCGGTAAAAGTAAACAGCAATGCCTCCATTGGGTCGGTTGTACAATTTCATAATACCGCCACTTCCAAATTCCGGGTTACCGATAGAACCTTCAGTTCGCGGATCGGCCTGCTCGTAGAAGACTGGGAAACCGGCAATTTCAATAAATTTCCCTGGCAATTCACCAATTCAGACAAACCCTGGACCATCGACCTTGGCATCAGGCATGAAGGCAATTTTTCGGCAAGGTCGGGGGTGATCGGAGACAATGAATCCAGCGGACTGTTTATTGAATACCATGCTGCTATAAACGACAGCATCTCCTTTTTCAGGCGGGTTTCAAGCCAGCCGATCAGGGACATCATGAAATTTTACATCGATGATGCGGTTGTTGCCATGTGGTCAAACTTTACCGACACTACATTTAAACGCTATGCTTACCCTGTGATGGCCGGAACGCATAACTTCAAATGGACCTATGAAAAAAACAACTCAATCACTTCGGGGCTTGATGCGGCATGGGCCGATTTCATTGTGTTCCCGCCACAATATAAAACGGTGGCCAATACCGGGGGCGATGCCGAAGTTTGCGCAGGCAGCGATGTTCAATTGCATGGCATGGCCGACAGTTATGACTCATTGAAATGGTCGACCTCAGGCACGGGACAATTCAGTGATCGTACCAAACCCGACCCCATCTATACACCAAGCATCCAGGATATTTCTGATGGGATGGTGGAGCTGACACTTTCCGCCTATGGCATGAACGGCCTCACTGCTTCAGATACCATGATGCTGATGATCTATACTGCACCAACAGCAGCAGCAGGCGGAACCGGTCTGGTATGCAAGGGCCTTCCCTACCCTTTGGCTGAATCATCGGCAATTGCCTATAATACCCTGAGCTGGACAACCGGGGGAGATGGTGTTTTTGACAATCCGTCAATGCTTCATCCAACTTATACTCCCGGAATACAGGATGCTGCCCATGGATCGGTTAAACTGCTGCTCCGTGCGACAGGATCAGCCTCATGTCCCTCTGCCGCCGATAGCCTGATGCTTACGATTCAGCCTCTTCCGCAGGTTGAACTTGGCAAGGACACATTGGCCTGCGCCAGTTCCAGCATCGTATTGAATGCCGCGCATCCAGATGCAGCAAGTTACCTTTGGCTGCCTTCGAATAAAACCACATCTTCGATTTCAATCGATTCATCAGGAATCGGGCTGCATGTTCAAAAGATCATTGCGCTGGTTACCGATGGCCATGGGTGCACCGGAAAGGATTCGGTGCTGGTTTCGTTCAAGGTTTGCGGCGGTATCGAAGAAATTACCGGGTTAACCCTCCAGGTGCTTCCAAACCCAAATAATGGTATTTTTACCCTACAGCTGAAATCCCTGAAACCGGAAAAACTGGATGTTATGATTCTAAAACCATCGGGTGAAACGGTATACAGCATCCAGGGAGTGGATGTACCCGGGGTCTTGTTAAAAAAAATCGACTTGGGCCGGCAAGCCCAGGGAACATACTTGTTGCAGGTTTCAAATGGTTCCGGGCACCTTTTAAGAAAAATTGTAATTCAAAAATAACAGATCACTTCAGATTAAATCCCTACCAATCCCATGAAAACTAAGTTAGCCCTGGCAGGAATTGTTGCGCTGATCCTGATCATTTCATGCAACCGCAGCGACGAGCCTAACTCAGTGCTGCTCAATACAGGCTGGAAGTTTAAAACCGGCGATGATCCCGCATGGGCCACGCCGGCTTTTGATGACAGGCACTGGGGAACGGTTGATCCCTCTCAGATATGGGAAGAACAGGGTTACAAAGGATACGACGGAATGGCATGGTACCGGTTAAAAATCCCGATACGATCATCCCTGAAGGACCCGAATAATACCAAGGACAGCCTGCAGATCATGCTTGGCAAGATTGATGATTGCGACCAGGTATTTCTTAACGGAGAGCTGATCGGTGAAAACGGAAGGACGATCTATTCCAGGTTGAAGCCCGGCAATGAGTTTACCAGGGAGAAAGGCATATGGAACCTTGAGCGACGGTATATTCTTGCTTTGAATGATCCACGGATTCATTGGGACAATGAGAACCTGATTGCCGTAAGATGCTTTGACCATGGGGGTGCCGGAGGTATGTTTGGCAAACCATTTGAAATTTCCATGAGGGGTCTGAAGGATCATCTGAAATTCGATTTTGCATCGGAGATTTTTAAGTTCAGCGGTGACAGCATGGTTACCAAAAACCTATCGGTGATCAATTTAACGGGAACAGAGCCGATAAAAGGCGAGCTGGTCATAGAAGTCTTTCAGTGCGACAACGGCATCCGGATTTATTCCGATCGCTCCATCGTGGATCTGCCACCACATTTAAAAATTGAAAAAACGGCCACATTCAGGAAAAATATTTCAGTTCCCACCATTTTAAAAGTCTCTTTTACAGAAGCAATTACAAGAAAAAAAATCACCGAAGAGGTGGAAGTTCCCTATATACTTACTCCAAAATCACCGGGAGCACCCAGAATCAACGGTGCCAAGGTATTTGGCGTACGGCCTTGGTCACCGTTGCAGTATAAGATTGCTGCAACAGGCCAGCCTCCACTGAAATACCTTGCCACCGACCTTCCCGAGGGATTGGTGATCAACCCTGAAAACGGACTCATCACGGGGTCCCTGAAAAAGAAAGGCGAATATATTGTAAAGTTAACTGTTGAAAATCTAATTGGCTATGCTGAACGCGACTTAAAGATCATTGTCGGCGATCTGATATCCCTTACTCCTCCCATGGGATGGAACAGCTGGAATTGCTGGGGGCTGAGCGTCAGCGACAAAAAAGTGCGCCAATCGGCCGATCTTATGAAATCAAGTGGATTGATCGACCATGGCTGGAGTTACATCAACATCGATGACGGATGGGAAGACACCCATGATAAAAACGGGAACATCCTGCCCAACTATAAATTCCCAAATATGCCTGCTCTTTGCAGCTATGTTCATTCCCTGGGATTGAAAATCGGTATTTATTCCTCCCCGGGCACCAAAACCTGCGGTGGATATGAAGGAAGCCTTGGTTTTGAAGCAAAGGATGCAATGAATTATGCCGGCTGGGGAATCGATTACCTTAAATACGATTGGTGTTCATACGGCAACATTGTCCCGGATCCTTCTCTGGAACAGATGAAAAAACCATACAAAGAGATGAAGCATGCCCTTCGCAAAGCAAACAGGGATATCCATTACAGTCTTTGCCAATACGGAATGGGTGATGTATGGACCTGGGGAGCGGAAGTGGATGCCAATTCCTGGCGTACGACCGGCGACATAGAGGATTCCTGGGAAAGTCTTTCCGGCATCGGTTTCAGCCAGGCGAAAGGATCACCCTGGTCGGCACCGGGACGATGGAATGACCCGGACATGCTGGTAGTTGGTTGGGTCGGCTGGGGACCTTCCCTGCATTATACCCGTTTAACTCCCAGCGAACAATATACGCATATCACTTTGTGGAGCCTCCTGGCAGCACCTCTGTTAATCGGGTGTGACCTCAGCCAGCTCGATGCTTTTACAAAGAGCCTGCTTACCAATGATGAGGTGATTGCCATCAATCAGGATCCTCTGGGCAAACAGGCCGTACCAATCAGTAAAAATGACGACTATGAAGTCTGGGTACGCGACCTTGAGAATGGAAGCAAAGCGGTCGGGATTTTTAATAAAACGGAAAAATCGCTTAATGTGCCGGTAGAAATGAAAGATATTTCACTCAATGGGAAATGGAACATGCACGATGTATGGTCTCAGGTTGACCTTGGAAAAGTGCGTGGCCACTTCGAAATGAAGACCAGTCCGCATGGTGCGAGAATGGTGACACTGACGAAGTAATCCCGGCGATTCATTGCAAAGTCGTTGAGAAATCATGTTGGCCTGAAATTTCATTTCACCATGAATAATACCTCAATTCCATGGTATAGATCGTAATAATCAATGAGAGGGTTGAAAATATAAAAAGGCAGAAATTAAATGTCCTTGTAAAGATTTGCTCATGATCCTGTATCTCCTTGTAAATCTTTGGTTTTTCATTCATTTTTGCTTTGTTATATTCGCCTTTCCTGAAGCTAAAAACAAAATTCAGCTTTTTCCCGGAATATTCATTATAAAAAAGTATCAGGAATAAAGGGGCAAACTGGATGAAATATCTACCCTGGATTCCATAAATCCTGTTTGTTCCAACAACGGTGGCAGCCATGTACATTCCCGTTTCAATAATAGTCACTGCTGCAATTAAAACTAAAAGCAATACGATCCTGTTTTTCCAGTCAATTTTTATCCCAGGCTCTGAATTCAAAAAAGCCGCCAGCAACAGGATAAAAAGATAGCTGTTGGTCAGCCACATTGGGAGGTAGGTATCGAGCCATCCCAGAACACCCACGAAACCGTTGAGAATCCCCTTTCCCTGAACGGAAAAGATCGTTTTAATTTCAAGCCGGATATATCGCGGAATATCTTCAAGGATATACTTTATCTGCTCTTTTTCATTGATAATCCCGCTTTTTGAAAGCGTATCAGCCATTTTTTCGATACTTACAATACCAGGACTTTCCTTTGATACCGGAGGAAGAGCATGAACCGTTCCTGACGAAAATCTGATCTCTCTGGCAATTCCCCGGATAGCAGGTCCTGAAAAGAACGGGATAAAAACAACCAACATCAGAATGAGAAAAACAACAAGATATTTTTTCAGGGATCCAACTTTCCTTACAGGGATGAGAGAAAACAGGAAAACGAGGACAACATTCGGAATTTTACTCAAAGTCGACAAGAGTGAAAAGAAACAAATCTTTAAAAAATCTCTTGTTCCCAGTTTCTCTTTACTGCTGAAGGCATAAAACAGGAACAAGGAAATTAAAAGCAGGGAAGCACTGATGGTGAATCCATCTTTCGATACTGATGCAAACAGAAATAATGTTTTAGGCATCATCCCAACCAGGAAAAAGATCCATTTGAAAAAAGGGGTCCATCTTATGGCAAAATAAACAAGCAGGACAGATACCAGCAAATTCATGATTCTGCCGATATACAACAGTATCAGGATAGGAGCGCCGGATATTCTGCCAAAAAATATTCCGATCGCCTGAGGGATATAAGGAATAATGAATTCCAGCGCTCCGGACTTCGTTCTGATGCCGGGCTCCTGGTTGATCGTCAATGCGGAAAGAATCTCTTTTTTACTGGTTTTTTCATCGGGGTTGAAGTTTAATCTTGCAAAGATGTCATTAAGCTTTATAATGGAAGATGGGAATTCCTGGGCTGAATTCGACAACCTCCCTTCCGAGAGCATATATGCCCGTTCCAAATGCACTGCTTCATCAGGAGTTTGTAACGGAGGAGTAACAAAGACCATCACCAGCCCGAAAACAACTGCCAATAGGATATATGAACGCTCTGGTTTTAAATTGAATCTGCTGATCCATGCAACGATCCCTTTCAAAAAGAAGATCACGATTCCGCCGACAAATGAAAGAAAATATAAAAGAAGTTTAAAGAATCCGTTCCCTGAAGTATCTGATTCATAAATTCTCAGGATCAGACTTCCCGGATACAACCGGATCTTGTTCCTGACAGAACTGATAACATCATTATTTTCAATCCGGCAAGTATATAAGCCTCCGGCAGATAATTTAGGGTTAAACAGCAAACTGATACTGTTCTCATTCTCGCCGTTTTCAGAATAAATACACAGGTAGATTTTGTTACCTCTTCCTATTCTCAAACTTTCGCTGGGTTTAAAAGGATGAAATTCCCCGTCCCTGACCCCAGCTGATGAAAACTTTTCCCTGATTAAAACTCTGTAATTGCTGTCAAGCGCAAAGAAAATATTGTCGTTTGTGTTTGTTCTTTTTAAGTTGGTCAACCGTAATTCGACCCCCTGCAGATAATCTTTGGTAAGGATTACCTCTTGAACTGCAAGTATTCCTTGGGTAATTCTTTCAAATACAAATGGTTTATTGCTGCTGACGACCTGTGCAGGCGTGGTCATCAAAGGGGGTATTTTGAGAAAATTCACACAGATAACGCAAAAAAGAGTAAACAGCGATCCAAAAACATAGTACAAATACCTTTTGGATTTGCTTTTCTTTTTCATGTATTATCTATGGTAATCATCCGGGAACTTCAGCGATCATCAGTTACCCATTGGAATCCTGAAGGACTATTGAACCATTTTTATTGCCCAATCGAGGGCAGTTTTGATCATTTCTGCAGGCGGAGGAGGGATAAATCCTTTCTCGGTAAGTAACTTTGTCAGTCCACGGGCGTGTTCAATGTCCTTTGTTGCCTTCTGAAAAGCCTCTTCCCAGGTTAAATGGATCCGGGCGACGCCATCTTTGATTGCCTGCATGGCTACATCTGCAGCTTCCTGAGGAAACACAGATGCTTCTTCCATATTGGGAACGATGTCGTTGACGTGGATACCGCGCTTTTCGGCATAGTCTGCCAATGAATGTGCCGCTGCGATGGCCATGGTGTCGGTTATTTTCCTGGCACGAACCATCAGGGCACCTTTGAGGATTCCGGGAAAGCCGATGGAATTGTTCACCTGGTTTGGAAAATCGCCACGTCCTGTCGCAACGATGTACGCACCTTCTTCTTTGGCAGCATAGGGATAAATTTCAGGCACCGGGTTGGCGCAGCAAAATACGATCGATTTTTCAGCCATGCTCCTGATCCAAGGACGTTTGATCACATCGGGGCCGGGTGTTGAGAGGGAGATCAGCACATCGGCATTTTTCATGGCCTCTTCAATGGTTGCTATTTTGCCAGGGTTGGTTGATAAACAAAGTTCCCACTTGCGGTAAAAGCGGGGATCGCACTTGATATCCTCCCGGTTTATGTGGAGGGACCCTTTGGTATCAAAAAGCACCATTTTTGCTGGATCCGCACCATCAGTGATGAGCAAACGTGCAATGGTCGTATTGGAAGCGCCTGCTCCGTTGAGCACGAAACGGACATCCTGGATTTTTTTCCCGGCGAGTTTAAGTGCATTGATCACCCCGGCCAGGGTAACACAGGCCGTACCCTGTGCATCATCGTGCCAGACAGGAATGTCGCACTCCTCACGTAACACATCAAGCACCCTGTAGCAATTTGGTTGCGAAATATCTTCAAGGTTCACCGCTCCAAAACTTGGTTGGACCATCTTTACAAATTCAATGATCTTTTCAGGATCATTCTTGCCATCCTTTCCCTTGCTGTCAACACATAAGGCGACAGCGTCGACTCCGCCAAGATATTTCATCAGGAAAGCCTTACCCTCCATCACGCCAAGACCACCCGCAGGGGTACAGTCGCCATCGCCAAGTACGCGCGTGGAATCGCTCACCACGGCAACAAGGTTTCCCCGGTTCGTCATGTCAAAGGAGACATCATTGTTGTCGCGTATATCGGTGGAGACTTTTGAAACTCCGGGCGTATACCATACATTAAACCAATTGAATCCGGGGACAGGGGCTTTGGGGACAGTCTGTATTTTCCCCTGGTAAAACCGGTGGGCATCTTCTGCGAGTTTTTTCAGGAAAATGGTCTTTGCCTTAGCAAGTTGTTCCGGGGTGAATGTGGAAGGGAAAGCTTCTTCAAGATTTTCCAGGTTGAGCGACAGTTCCTTCATAATTTGACGTTTTTTTGGTAAAGTTATAGAATTATATTTAAAACATCCACCAGATTAAGATAAAAATAAAGTGCTTTTTTTTTGATTTTGATATTTAATTGTAAATTCGCATTGGTTATTCATTCTAATATTAATGTATTATGTCAACAGGTAAAGTAAAATTTTTCAATGAGAGAAAAGGTTTTGGTTTCATCTTGGATGATGAAAGCCAGCAGGACGTTTTTGTTCACGTAAGCGGGTTGGTGGACAAAATTCGTGAAAATGATCAGGTTACGTTTGATCTGACAGAAGACAATCGCGGTAAAAAAGCCATCAACGTTCGACGAGACTAAGGGTTTCAGTCGAATGACAAATAAAAAGAGCGAAGCCTTCACTTCGCTCTTTTTATTTTAAGCGCTCTGAAGATGAGTACACTTATTTGTTCAACATAACGGGCATTACAAGCATCAGGATGTCTTCGTTTTTATTTTCATTGTTGAGGGGGGTAAGAATTCCCGCCCTGTTGGGAGCCGACATCTCCAGGCTGATCTCCTCGGTTTCAATATTGCTTAACATTTCGAGCAGGAATTTCGAATTGAACCCGATTTCCATGTCCTCTCCATTGTAAGAACATGTAAGCCGCTCCTTGGCTTCATTTGAAAAATCAATATCTTCGGCACTGAGGATCAACTCCTGTCCTGAAACTTTAAACCGGATCTGGTGGGTGGATTGGTTTGCAAAAATAGCAACGCGCCGGATTGAGTTAAGCAAAGCATGCCGGTCGATGGTCATTTTATTTGGGTTTTCCTTTGGAATGACGGCGTCGTAATTGGGGTATTTACCATCGATCAACCGGCAGATCAGGTGAATGTTCGAGAAGGAAAAGAATGCATTTGTTTTGTTGTATTCAATGGTTACCGGAACCTCCTGGTTGGATAAAATATTTTTCAACAGGTTCAGCGGCTTTTTAGGAAGGATGAATGAGGCAGAATCAACCGACTTCAGATCGGTACGTTTATACCTCACCAGTTTATGGGCATCGGTGGCAACGAAGGTAACATCATCGGGGGATAATTCACAAAATACCCCTGAAAGAACCAGGCGCAATTCGTCGTTACCGGTAGCAAATAGGGTTTTATTGATGGCCTGCGACATCAGTCGTGAATCAAAAGTAATGGCAATGGTATCTTCCAGCAAAGGTGTGCGGGGATATTCTTCGCTCTTGTGCCCAGAAAGTTTATATTTTCCTTCTCCGGCCGAAATTTCGATCATCAGGGTATCCGGGTTGATCGAGAATGCGACAGGGATATCCGGAAAAGTTTTCAATGTTTCGACCAATATCTTGGCAGGGATGGCAATGCTCCCGGTTTCCTCCGATTTATCAGGCCTGATGGTCACCCGCATGGTTGTTTCCAGGTCGGAGGAGGTGATGGTCAGCGAATCATCTTTGAGTTCAAAAAGAAAATCATCAAGAATTGGCAAAGTATTGTTTGTATTGATCACACCCAGGATGGCTTGCAGGTTTTTAAGTAATAACGTGCTGGAGATAATGAATTTCATAATGGCTTATTTTATTAAAATCGTTCCAAATATACGATAAAAAATTGTCGGTTTAAGTTTATAAGTTCTCCTTCCGGTCAGTTTTCCTCCTGAAATCAAACCTCCGCTCCTCCCCTTTTATCAGTCTCCTTATGTTCTTTCGGTGAGTTACCGGGATAAAGACGGCTACCAGCATTGAAAGTCCGACCAAACCAGGATGTCTCACTCCCATAATGAAATATACCACGAGTGGAAAAACCAGGGAGGCCAGAATGGATGCAAGTGAAACATAATGCGTGGTGGCAAGGACCAGGATAAAAACGACCAGAACGATCAGGATCGCCAGCGGGAAGATGGAAATAGCAGCTCCCGCGATCGTCCCAACCCCTTTTCCACCTTTAAATCCAGCATAAACCGGGAATACGTGACCCAGCACTGCTGCCAGCGCCATCCCAATCCTGACATAGATCATGGAATCCATGCTCAAACCGGGGATTGGCATCCATACAGCCAATTGCACTGCAAGCCATCCTTTGAATACATCAACCAGCAAAACGGGAATGCCGGCCTTGTATCCAAGCACCCTGATCACATTGGTGGCGCCAGCGTTACCACTTCCATGTTGCCTGACATCAATGCCATAAATCAGTTTGCCAATCCATACGGCAGATGGAACAGAACCGAGCAGGTAGGCCACCAGGATTTCAAGCAAGATATATACTGTCGTCATCCTTAATAAATTCAATAACCCGTTTCGGGATGCAAAGTAATAAAAAATCCGGTTAACTATTCGGATTCTTCCGATTGAAATTTCCTGAGGAATTCACGTTTTTTACGCTCTGTAGCCAGTGTGTATGAATATCCTTTGGCAAGACCTCCCACCCGCTTTTGCTCGGAACGAGATTGTGCCTCTTCCCTGATGATGTCGTTGAATGCAAGATCGGAGGAGAGTGCCATCAATACATTGTTGCGGTAGTTGAAAAAAAACCAATCATTGGGAGACAATTCAAGATAAATCGTAAAATCATCCCCATTGCGTTTCTTTGATAGTTCAATGATCCCGGTTGTATACCGGTTTACCTGGTTTTTCCCGACACTGGCGATCCCGATGTTCCCATAGGAAACATAAGCATGCGTGGTTGAATCCCATTTCATGGAAAGGTCGGCCAGAAATATAGCGCGTTCCATGGCATCCGGGAATTTTTTAAATTTCCCCAGCAGGTCATGTTCACCTTTCAACCGTTCAAAATCCTGTTTGTCAAGCATGTTTTCCATCGCCATGGCATAAGGCGTACTCATCAGTTTGACTCCGGGCAGGTTCACTGATGCAAGCTGGGTGCTGAACCGCTCCAGTCCCCGTTCAGAGAATGGAAAATTAAAAGTCATGGCGCAGTGCAAACGAACAGAATCAGGAATAACAAAATAGTCAAGTACTCCATAATTTTCAATTTTCAGGTTGCCTGATTTAAGGCTGAGGTTCAGTTTCCCTTCGCCCCTCAACATGCAACTGCCAGTATTCAGTGCAAAGTAATCTCCATTCAAAGAAATGTTCCTGAGTTTTTCCGGTGATGAAATGCGGAACTCCCCTGCCGGAAGGTCATATTCGAGCAATCCTTCCGCGGTGATCATGGTTGTATCGCTGAAGCTGATCTTCCGCCTGAAAAAGGATGGACCAATCTTATTCTCGGAATTGAAAAACATCAACCCAAGATTGATCGGTTCGTTGTCGGTATTCTTTAAAGGAAAGATCACAGGTATCTGAACATGTTGCGGGTCGATGGGACCGGAAAATTTTACCCATTCTGGTTTTTCTTTAAAACAATCGGTAACCGCGTGAAATCCGCCTTTGAAGTTGAGTTTATTATCATCGGCCCTGAGTGCGACAGCACCCTTAAATGCAAATTCAGGGCTTAACAGGAAACCTGCTGAATCACCAATATTGCCTTCAGCCTCGGTTTGCAGTGACGAGTCAACCCTGATGCGGTTAAAATGCACCTGTTCATGCTCCCCGTTTCTCTCTTTGTAATCATAATCCCCATTCCCGGTATACTTACTCCTGGAGGCGATGGATACATCCGCGTTATAGAACTGGTGAAATCGCGATTTTGTATCTGCGATGATGATGGCATGCGTCAGGTTTTGCATTGCTGCATCCTTGAAAATCACCACTTTCCCGGAATCGGGATATATGGCCGCATCTGCCACCTTGATGATCTTCACATCCTGCGCATTGATCACATTGGTCCGTAGGTTATACCTGGCTTTTGCTGCAAAGAATTTCAGCGAATCCTGCAACGGATGGATGGAAATAAATTCGGAACCCGTGTATGCGAGGTCGATGTATTGGGCCAGACTCAGTGAATCGGGCACCTGTTTTTTACTTTGTTCATTAGATAAAAGGATCTCTTCACTGTCGATCAGCCAATCAAACCGGTCCATGGAACACAGGTATTTGTTAAGCGGGAATTCCACTTTTGAAATTCCGATATTCGACTTAAATTCTCCTTTTCGGGCATCAAAGTCAAAATGTGTCTGGTAGTTTTTTGTCGAGATGGTCAGGTCGGCCAGGTCATAAGATTTGATACGAAAATTGGCAATCAGGGCATCATACGACCTGCGTTTGAATTTAAATCCCCGGGAATCCATTTCAGCATCCTTGATGTGCACGGTACCATTTCCGCTGAGCAATTCAGGAGTAAGCGACAATCTTCCTGCAAAGGTTGACTGGTTGTTATACATGGCCATCTGTTTTGTTGTACTCGAAATGGCAAGTGAATCTTTATAAGGAAGCCAGAATTCGATCACGGAGTCGCCATGAACCGCAGGGAATTCAAACGGTCCGGCGACTTCAGCCATCATGAAATTTTTGGCCAGGGTCTTCATTGAATCGGGAAGGAAAACAAAATCTTTTGAAAAGGTGGTTGAATTAAAATACCGGAGCGTTCCATCTCCCCTTAACCCCTGGTCGCTCAGGTCTATTCTGGAGATGAAGGTTCCTTTGCCATCGTATACAGGAAGCCCGGTGCTGTCGGTGGTTTTCTCCAGTCCAAGCGAGTTATCGGGCCTGACTTTCAACGGCTCGGTTATTTCCGGGAAGATGCCGGCCGAGGTAAGGGAGCCTGCAAACTTCAGGCTGTCGGTTGCCAAAGCATCCAGGCTTTTGATTCCGAACGGGTTGACTTCATAGAAAAACCTGTCTTTCAGGTAGACGCCATTCTGTATTGTTTTCTTGCTCCAGGTCACGAGAGAATTATTGCGGCTGGTAAATATCGGGTATTGCGCAAGCATCTTCAATCCTGATTTATTCAACGGGTCATCAATGAGCAGATCGCCACTCAAACCGGTGATGGCTGTTTTTACTTTGACCAGCTGATATGTGCCTTTTTTGGGATCGATCGATTTGCTTCTGATATAAAATAACATGGAGTCGACAAAGGGCAGGTTTATCCGGAATTTATCATATTCAAAGGAACAATCGCGGGCATAGAAATCAAAAAGGCCTGCCTCTACCTTGCCTGTGAATGTAAAATCCATGTCCTTCTTCAGCACCACCTCTGCGTTCTTCGGGTAAACCGTTACCTGCTGGGAGTCACTGAGCACGATCATGGGAACCCCCTGGATTTTGAGATCGAATGAATCAAGGTTCAGTATGGCGTTGGCGGCATTGGTAACAAATGAATTGAAAAAGATCACATCATAGTCGGCTTTCCCGGCCTGGGCGTTTACGTAGTCGGTCAGTTTTTTGCTGACATGAGCCACCTTTTCATCAAAATTATAGACCAGGAATCCGCGATTGGCAAGTGTAAGCAGCTGTACCTCAACCTGTTCCACAGGTTTATTCATGTAGGTGGTAAGTTCGTCAAGGGTAAAATCCTTCGATTTCCTTTTTGCGATAAAATTTTTTATCAGGTTCAGGGGGTTGGCCTCATCAATTCCCTGCAGTTTCTCATACCGGTGAAGGGAGTAATAATTACTTGATTCAAAAATCGCCTTGCTCTCCTTGGTAGGCCCTGTCATCATCTTAAAACTGATCCTTGCCTCTCCCACTTTCCAATAGAGCGATTCGCAATAAATTTCTATGTTGTGATATGAATCGAACCATGGACTGATGGAGGGCACCCGCTCATCCTTGTTGAACGAAAGTTCCCGTTTATCATCCATGTATTTCAGCTGCAGCCCTGGATGAAAGATAGAGTCGTTTTCATAGTAAATGGTAATGGATGCCATGCCGGAATTGATCCGGTCATCGCGAATGATGAACGATTTCGATCGTGCAATAACAAAGTCCTTCCCGTCTTTTTTAAAGAAAAGGCACGCATCCGTTGATTTGTCACCGGAACCAATGATGCGGCTTCCTTCCATGGCAAAACCACCCAGGTAGTCAATATTGCTGAACAACCGGGAAATTCCGATCATCTTGTCGTAAGAGTAAAACCTGGGGTAAGAGGACTTTTCTTCGGTAACATCGGCCAGTACTTTATCCACATACCTGCCGATGATGGGTGCTGGAAAGTATTTTTTATGTGTAAAGCTGGCGGTGTCGGCGGTAAACTTCGAAAACCGCATCTGGATTTCATAATGGCCGAGGGTGGCAAAAACTTTCCCGGGATCTTCGCCCGCCCGCTTCCAGTTTACCATTCCATCTTGTCCCATCCAAAGGTTTGTCAGCGGAAAATATGTTCCACTGGTACTGAAAATATTCAAACTGTCCTCATTTGCATAACAAACCAGGTCGCTCTTTTTAAATTGAATTACAGGAACCGAATCGAATATAAAACGGAAGGTTGTCTTGTTGATCTTCCATCGGGTGGTAACCGATTTATAAACCAGGTTATCAGAGAACAGGTTTGTGGTTGCATCAAGAAACACGACAAATTTCCTGTTGTTTTTATCAGCGATCAGCTTTTTCAGGATATCGGACCAGGGAATGAAATATTCATCGGGCTGACGGCTGTTGGAGAAGATGTTGAGGGCGTTGATGTAGTTGAAAAAATCGGGAAAGGGACGCACCTTTTTTTTCACCATTTCGTTGAATAAGCCATAAATGATCTTTTTTTGTTCCGGCCCGAACTTCTCCTGGTTCCACTTCTGAACAAATTCCTCCATGAACGGGGCAATGATCTTTTTTTCATTGTCACCCAGGTTAAAGAATATGCCGTTCAATTCGCCTACAAATTTGGTTGAATCTCCTGAAAACCAGGCCTGTTTCTGACCATATGAACCGATTGTCAGGCAAACAAATAAAGCGGTCACCAGCAACGCGATACATGAACCCCGGACTGAAGTCCGGGGCATATGGAAGCATGATAACTGCCGGGCTTTGGCCCAAAACAAAGGCATAAATGTCTTTTTTAATATATGATAGATGGGGCTAAAGCCCCCGAAAGATTCAACTTCCCCTCACCCCGGACTGAAGTCCGGGGCAATTGAGCCGGGGCAATTATTCCCGGAAAAGCTAATTACAAACTTCCGGCATAACCAAATCAGCCCGGTCATTTTACAAACCTGGCTCCTACCCACTTATTGTCGGATTTGTGACTTACATAACGAAGTCCTGCGGTTTCCGATGCTGATATAATCTGGTCAAGATCCTGTTCATAAAAGCCACTCACGAGCAACACCCCCGAAGGTTTCAGAAAGCCGGCATAAACATGTATATCATTCAGCAGCACATTCCTGTTGATATTTGCGACGATGATGTCGTATTCAGGCAGGGGGATGTCGCCGGCTTCGCCCTGGATTACTGTTACGTCTAAAGCATCATTCTTTTCCATGTTGTCGAGTGCATTGGAATATGCCCAGTCATCATTGTCGATGGCAACAACCTGGGCTGCCAGCATTTTATGGGCAAGGATGGCAATCACCCCGGTGCCGCACCCCATATCGAGCACTCTTTTACCTTTCACCTCCTCCAGCAGCAATAGTTCCAGCATCAGCGAAGTTGTTTCATGGTGGGCTGTTCCGAACGACATCCGCGGTTCGATCACCAGGTCATAGGTGATACTTTCCAGGGGAGGATGAAAGGGAGCCCTTACCCGGCACTTACCTGCGATGGTCACTGGCTCATACTCACTTTCCCAAATGGCATTCCAGTTTTGAGCCGGTATTTTCTTAACAGCATATCTGAGTCCATGTGCTTCAATCAACTGATTGAGGTAGTTATTTACGGGTTCAACCTGGTACAAATCCTCGCGAATATAGCACTGGATCCCGGATTCCGACTCAGTAAAGCTTTCAAAGTCCATCCCTGCCAGCTGGGCTATGACAATTTCCGGATCAAAACCGGTAAAATTGGAGATGCTGACTTCGAAGTAATCCATGGTTAAAAGGATGTTACAATTTGCAAAAATTCCTCGGTTTTCAGGGAGGCTCCGCCGATCAGCCCTCCATCGACATCGGGTTGTGAAAAAAGTTCGCGGGCATTTTTGCCGTTGCAGCTTCCACCATACAGGATCGTGGTACCATCGGCCGTTTGCCGGTTGTATTTCGTCGCAATCAACCCGCGGATGTAAGCATGCATCTCCTGGGCCTGCTCCATGGTTGCAGTAACACCGGTGCCGATGGCCCAAACAGGTTCATAAGCAATTATAACTTTTTTAAATGCCTCAACCGGAAGGTGAAACAACGATTCCTCCACTTGCTTTTTCACCACCTCAAAGTGCTGGTTTGCCTCCCTTTCAGGCAATACTTCCCCGCAACAGAAAATCGGACGGATATCATGTTTCAGTAAGGCATCGACCTTACGCTGCAGGAATTCATTGGTCTCCAGGAAATATTTCCTGCGCTCCGAGTGGCCAATAATACAATAAGCCACGTTTAGTTCCTTCAGCATCATCGGGCTGATCTCTCCTGTGAAAGCACCGGAATCTTCCGGGTAAATATTCTGGGCACCCACTTTAAAATTGGATTCGAAGGCAACATCCATGGCCATTTCAAGGTACAGTGATGGCGGACAAAGAACGACCTCCGTACCTCTAAGGTTCACATCATCAAGCGCATCGGCAATATCGGTAATTAACTTCTCGGCTTCGGAGAATGATTTATTCATTTTCCAGTTTCCGGCAACGATTTTTTTTCTCATTTGTTTTTTATTTTTGGTAAAAGGTTAGCTATTCATTGGTGACCGGCGGACAAGTGGACGAACGGAGGGGGTCCTGGCCGCCTGTCCGTCATTCACTGCAGCCGTATTCTTGGATCCAGCATACCATAGATGATATCCACAAAAAAATTAATAATGATCAAAATGATGGAAATGAACAAAACTGCGCCCATCACCACTGGAAAATCATATTTATCCAGGGCATTAACGATGACCACACCGATTCCTTTCCAATCAAACACAAACTCAACAAACACGGCTCCTGCCAGCAAGGACGCCAGCCAGCCCGAGATGGCGGTAACCACTGGATTCAATGCATTTTTCAATGCATGTTTGAGGATGATCCTTGGCTTGCTCAGTCCTTTGGCCTTTGCAGTCCGGATGTAATCCTGGGTCATCACTTCAAGCAGCGAATTCCTGGTCAGTTCCACGATGATGGCAAGCGGCCGGATTCCCAGCGTGATGGCGGGAAGGATGAGATTTTTCAGTTCCAGAAAGGAGCCGCGCCCGAAATCATCCACTCCGTAAAGGCTTCCCGACATGTTTAGTCCCGTAAACCTTGCAAGCAGAAATGCGAAAATCCAGGCATTCAGGATTGCAACAAAAAAAGAAGGCAGTGACATTCCAAGAACAGAAAAGATAAGTGCGATCCGGTCAATAAAAGTATTTTTATAAATTGCACATATGATTCCGACGACAATGCCGATGGCGATGGCAAAAGTCATGGCGACCAGTGCAAGGATAATGGTATTGACAAATCCTTCGGCGAGGATATCGGAAACATTCCGTTTCGATTGATACGACCGTCGAAGGTAAGGCTCTTTGAGCACAAGGGAAGAATTTCCGAATGAAAAAAGTTTTAATGTCTTACCATATTTTACCGGGTCGAGGTACCAGAAACTCTCTTTATCAGTGCTGTTATGCATCGAAACCGGGGAGAGATCGTTCAGGTAGTTAAAGAACTGCATCGTCAGGGGCTTATCCCTGCCGAGGTCCTTGTTGATGGTAACTACTGAAATACTGTCAGCCCGCTGGCCGAGCATCATGCGTGCCGGATCCCCGGGAAGGACATTGAACAGGAAAAATACCACAAGGATCACTCCGAAAAGGACCAGGATACCGTAGCAGAATCGTTTTAAGATGAAAGGAAACATTTAAATGATTTACTACTTGATGTATTTCTTCTTCAACACGTCGTATGCCGGGAAATCGCGAAACCCCCATTTTGCAAGGACATGCCCGTCTTTGATCAGGATCAGTCCGGGGTTTGATCGCACCAGGGTCTTCAGTACGACATCATCAGAATTGTAGTAGTCAAAAGCTGTCCCGTTGTCCATCCTGAATTTTTTGATCTCGGCTGGCAAAGAATTGGTCAGGCAGATGAAAGAATAGCCATCCTGTATGGCTTTTTTAAACAATGGAAGTATTTTCACAAAACCTTCCCGGTCGGCCTTTTTCAGGTCGTAAGCCACCAGAATGAATTGATAGTCAGGGTTGTCAAGAACACTTGAAGTGTAATCAGCACCATATTGATCCTCAATCCGCAAAGCCAGGCCCTGTTCCCTGTTTGGGTCGACCACCCGCTGGCTTGTAAAAATCCAGTCAGCAAGCCATACAGAGTCATTCCAAGGGTAATTTGGCGAAACATATTCTTTTTCCTCGCCCGTTTTCTTGTTTTTGTAGGTCACATAAAAGGTGACCGGCAACCTTTCGGTTTTATTAATCTGATTTCCAACCCGCCAGCCCATAAAATCGATGAGCGGCAGATGCCTGTAACACTGAACAGATAATATGCAAAAGGCCAGGGCGATTGTAAAAAGCACAGTAAACTCACCCGAGGGGGGCAACAGGCTTCTGAATTTCTTTCTCCAGGTAAAAACAGGCAGGACGAGGGCCATGAGAAAGATGTTTTTAATGAAAGTCTGTACATTCGTTAATTTCAGAGCATCGCCAAAGCATCCGCAATCAGGCACCAGGTTGTAGGCTGCATCGAAAAATGTCAGGATCGTAAAGAAAATCATCATTGGAACCAGTACAAACACGGTTTTACGGATCCAGAGATTGAACAGGAGGCTGATACCGAGTGAAAACTCAACGATACACAGAAAAATAGTCAGATAAAGTGCAAACGGAATGAATACAGGAATATTGAAAACAAGAAAATAATCCTCCATCCGGTAAACGGTGCCCAGCGGGTCAATTCCTTTTACAAACCCTGAATAAATAAAAACAAGTCCGACAAGGATCCGGAAAACATTTCTGAGAATTTTCATAATCCATCGATATTAATACAAATTTGCAATGCAGATGATATCGGGATGGTTGACATCACTCCATATTTTGTAAAACCAGGGTGAATTTCTTCAACCAGACCATACAGAATTTCAGAGGCTAAAATTAACAAATTTCCATGTTCCGGAAGCTATAATCCCGGGGGATATTAACAAAGAATTAACATGAGGGGAGCGGGCACCATGTGTTATCGACGACCGGATTGTTAACATGTTCAAATAAATTCGGGCAGTCTGGTGAAAAAGCCGGAATCCTCTTAATGAGAATCCCGGCTTTTCTTTGATGTAACCCTTGCCCCTCCCTTAGAGGAGGGATGGGTTTTGTTGGGAGCGGTTTACCTTGTTTTAATCAACTTGATGGTCTCAACATACCCTGCGGCAACAATTTTGACAAAATAGAGGCCGTGCTGGAGTTCCGGTAACCGGAATTCATGCTTCTTTTCTCCGATCATTTCTCCTGTCATGACACGTTCACCGCGGATTCCATAAATTTCAACCTGAACTTTTTCAAATAGGTTTCCGCTTTTCTGTTCAAGGGTGAAATTTCCGCTTGTTGGATTTGGATAGATTGTAAATGTGGGGCTCTGCAGGATTACTGCCGGTTCCTCGTTACCGGTTACGACTGCCGGCAATGCCGCGCCCTGCTGACCACAATACTGGTTGTCGGTTGAAATTTTGCCATGCATGTAACCACCTGCCTGAACGGTTGTTCCCACCATGTAGATGATGTTCTGCCCGGCAACCATGGTTGCACTGCCACCATTCTGAACGACAAAGGTAGTCCCATTACCGGCAACCCGTATGGTCTGGCTCGCATTGTAACATTTCTCCTGGGTTTCTGCAACATGACCGGTTACGGTGATGGTTCCGGGAACACCACTCACTGTCATAACTACGACACCAGAGGTACTGGGATTGTTGGAAACACAAGGCAGGTTGGAAGTCAGCACGCAAGTAACCTCATCATGGTTTACAGGAACATAACTGAAGATACTGGAATTGGTTCCAACATTGTTGCCATTCACCTTCCATTGGTACGATGGTGCCGGGCCTCCATTGATTGCAGTTGCGGTATATGTTACAACAGTACCGGCAACAACTGAGTTAGCGGAGGAGGAAATTGAAACACTCACCGGTAGTTGAGGATCGATGGTGATATATACACAATTATACATCCTGTTGTAACAATGGGTCGTGACGTTTTCAGCGTATACCCAGTAATATCCGGCAATGGTTTGTAGACCAAAGGAGATCGGGTAGCCGGTTCCAGGAATCGGACCGGCCACAGGGGTCAATCCAGTCCATAGGGTATAATTGACACCCAGTTCAGATCCATTGAGACCAACCACCATTCCTGATCCGGATGCACAATAGCTTCCGCTCCCGACGCCCTCATATGCCAACGGCCGTGTATTTATTTTCACAGTAACAGGCTTGATAGCAGAACATCCCCCTTCAGTCACGGCCTTGATGTAATATGTTCCAGTGCCTACTGCGGTTGGAGTGGTCAGGGGGACTGTAGCGTTTGCATTGGTCCAGTAGCTCAGTACAGTGGAAACCCCATGAAAATCACTACCGGCAGTCACGGAAGGTGTAGTAAGATCAACTTTATTGGGTACACAACCTTCCTGCGGGTGGGTGACTAACTCAGGGCACACAATGAAATCAAGAACAACCAGCGCAGGTGTACGATCCTGTTCCCCTGCAAGGTCAATGAATGCGTAAGTGAAAGTAACGACCACATTTCCGTCAATTGGATCAACTGTTAATAATGCCGGGTTATAACTGCTGATCACTTGATTCAGGAATACGGGGATACCATTGTAATAAAGGGTACCATTTGTTGCCAGGGATGTGATCCTGATGGTGCCAGTATTTCCCAATGGGCCATCTTCCGGGTCAGTTCCGGTAAGGGTGGGAACAGTAACTGTATTGGTTCCTCCAGGGTTAACGTAAGAAGCAGAGGCAGCAAACGATTCCGGCAATTGATCAAGGCCGAAATTGGCATTGAATACTGTTCCAAGACTGGTAGTCACGGCAAGCATACCATCAATAATACCATCATTGCCGCTCCCGGTCCCAAGGATTTCACCTGTTGACACCCAGGAAGGCAGGTAACTTGCTGCCGTCAGGTCAGTACCCTCCATTTGAAGCGTATTTGTAAGAATAAGGGTGTAAATCATATTAAAATCAACACCGTCATTCATCGTGAAATAATAGGTTCCATCACTGTTGACCAATATCGAAGACACAACTCCTTTATCAGCCCTTACAAGGTTGATATATATGTTACCCGAACCATTGGTTGGACTTCCTGATACGATGGTATTGTTCATCCCATTGGCATCATCAAAGATATTGCCTGAAATTGAAATGAAGTCCTGGGTATCATCATCTGTGTCACTCACAGTCCCTCCTTGCGGTGCTATCCCGGTTACAGTTGCAACATTTGTAAATGTGCCAGCAGCAATATCCGCCGGAGTAAGTGTATAAACAGCTGTAAAAGTTGATCCATCGACTGCACCCGGAGCAAATGAAGCGATCGGGCCTCCCGATACAATTACCTTTGGATCTGTAACCATGACATTGGTCAGGGTTGCATTCCCGGTATTTGTTACCGTGAAGGTATACGTGATCTGATCACCAACGTTTGCAATGAAATCCGGAGCAACTACGCCCATATTCAGTGTCCCTGTCTTAATAAGTTCAATGGAAGGTGCATAGATGATAACATCAAAAGAACATTGTGCTGTATTTCCACATGCATCCGTAGCTGTCCAGATTACCGTTGTGGTACCTAACGGGAAGGGGTACCCTTCGAGGGTTGAAGAGCCATTCAGGTTATTTACAGATGACACAGTGCTGCAGAAATCAGCTAAATCAGTACAATCAAATTCCTTGCCAAGGGTTATGTAGAAGGTCAGTCCACCAGCGATCGTCCTTATCTGTGGTGAGGAAGGACATGATATCGTCGGACTGGTCACATCCTGCACCGTGATGGCCTGGCTCACCGGCAGTGATGCGTTGCCGCATGCATCCGTGGCAGTCCAGGTACGGGTGATGGTGTATGTTCCCGCGCAGGTTCCATTAACCGTTGCATCCGTGTAGCTGATCGCGGGTGAAGCGTCGCAATTGTCGCTCGCGGTGGGGGCTGTAAATTCAGGAATTGCAGGGCAGTCAATTGTTTTGGCTATTCCCTGGCCTGAAAGAACCGGCTTGGTCACATCCTGCACCGTAATGGCCTGGCTCACCGGCAGCGATGCGTTGCCGCATGCATCCGTGGCAGTCCAGGTACGGGTGATGGTGTATGTTCCCG